>Ga0123353_10006463_pt1 | contig 15602 bp, 15 predicted proteins | sample TergutLab28metaG_3_FD_92763 | JGI IMG/M metagenome (GOLD analysis project Ga0123353, IMG submission 92763) | Labiotermes labralis P3 segment gut microbial communities from Petit-Saut dam, French Guiana - Lab288 P3 | ecosystem: Host-associated > Arthropoda: Insects > Digestive system > Gut ... | reverse complement strand
CCGATCAGAACGTGTCGGTTTGGATTTTGGACGGGAGGGGCAAACAGAATTGTCCGATCGCGGTGGGCCACAGCATTCTGAACCGGACCTGCAAAACCGACGTGGGTGCCCTTATGCTGAAATATGGGGGAGGCGGGCATTTCCAGGTCGGCACCTGCCAGGTACCCTATGCAGAGGCCGACCGGACGGTCGATGCGATTGTAAACGTAATGAAAGCCGATGACGCGGCTTCCGTGTAATCGTGCCTGCGGATGATAGGCCGCCAAACAAGTTATTATATAGGACACCAAGCATTATAACAATTTGATTTATTGATGTGACTAGACATGATGACAAATTATTAAAAAATGCTCCTTGCGGTGCGGATTGGTTTTCGCACCCCCAATATGCCACATTTTGACGCGATTCCCTTGTCGCTTGTGCCTTTTCCATCTTCTTCCCTTGGCTTTTTGGAGGAACTCAAGTACTCAACATTGACAAATGAAGCGCCCCATGCTACTATACTGGTATATATCAGGTATATGCATTTTCATCGCTAGGTGTTCGCATTGAAACGGGGAGCAACGTACAACTGCGCAATGATTGTGTCCGCGAGCCGGCTGCCCGCTGGGGCAATCAGGAGTGCCGGCGAGCGCAGGCAGCAGACCGTCTTCAATAAACCCGGTCAAGCATGGGAGGAATTCGGATGACCCCAAAGGAAAGATTTCTCGCTGCCATTCATAAACATCAACCGGACAAAGTGCCTCTCTTCGATTATCTGTTTTCCCAAGACCTGTTTGAGGCGGTTTTGGGAAAAAGGCCTGAATCATATGACTTCAGGCTTGCAATTGACCTGGTTGTGGCTCTGGGCCACGACGCGGTGTGGGCGCCAACGCTCGCAGCAAAGACCTTTACGAAGAGCGAATCGGCTGAAGTATACCCCGACGAATGGGGCACGCTTTATAAAAAAGAGAATGTCTCCTGGCCTTTGGATGCCCCTTTCGACTATCCTGTGAAATGCAGGGCGGATTTCGAAAAGATCAGAATTCCGGACGCTTCCCTGCCCGAAAGATACGAAGCTTTGAAAGGCGCCGTAAAGTACGCCAAAGTACGCGGTGAGATTGCGGTGATCGGCAGCCTGTTAGGCCCGTTTTCGTTGGCCTGGCTGCTCATGGGGCCCGAGTACCTGCTTACGGCCATGTACGAAGAGCCCGACCTGGTGGACGATATTTTTCGGGTTTATCTCCGGTATGCCCTTACATGCATCCGCAATAATGCGGAATGCGGCATCGACTGCCTTATCATCGCCGAAGACCTGGGCTATGACACAGGCGTGTTCTACTCCCCGGCGTTGATGAGAGAAAATTTGTTCCCATTCATCAAAAAAATGGTGAATGAGGCGCACAGTGCAGGCCTTCCGGTGATCCTCCACTGCGACGGCAACGTCAACGCGATCCTGGATGATTTTGTGGACATGGGCTTTGACGCATTGCATCCCCTGGAGAGGAAAAGTCATATGGATCTTAAGGAGATTAAGCGGAAGTATGGCCACAAGCTTTGCCTGTTCGGCAATGTGGACTCATGCGAAATCCTTGCTTTCGGAACCTTGGAGGAAGTGGAGGCGGCGACCCTCAGCTGCCTGCGCGACGGCGCCGACGGAGGCGGCTATGTGCTGGGCTCCGACCATTCCCTCAGCATGGGTATCAAAATCGAAAATGTCATGAAGATGTACGATACCCATCGCAAGTATGGCGCATATCCCATACGCCTGCCTGACTGAAGTTTACCGACCGATAGCCCGTGGAGGAGGAACCTTGCATGAAGTATTTCGCGTATACGATTGAATTGAAAGATGATCCGGCGCGCATTGAAGAGTATCTGGAATACCACCGCCATTCCCGCAGGGAAGTCATAGAGGCGCTGGCAAAAACAGGCATCCTTGATGAGAAGATTTGGATCGGCGGGAATCGCCTGTTCATGATCGTCATTGCCGAAGACGACTGGGACCCAAAGGAACTGAGCAAGTATGCCGACACGCCGGCAGGCAAGGAGTGGAACGAGCTGATGAGCGCCTATCAGCAGCCTGTGAAGGAAGCAAAGCCGGGTGAATGGTGGAGCGAAATGGCGTTGGTCGTCGATATGGATACGGAGCTGAAGCGGTTCGGGCTTGCGTGACCATCCGAAAAGGTGAGGGGATTATATGCCAAATCAAGCGGCGATGGGCCTTACCATTCATAATGTGGATAAGCATATAACCGCGTTTTCAAAAAAGGACATCGCCGTTTTGCGCACGCTGTCAAAGCGCGTGGCGGAGGTGGCCGCCCGGGATGAGCAGGCGGAAAAGCGGAAGCTTTGGTATGCGCTGAATGCGCTGAAGCCCATCAGGCCTGTGGTATTTTGCGATCCGGAGAACGGCTGGAATGAAATCGTCACGGAAAGGGATTGTCTGTGCGAAGGAAACCTTGCCCGCAACATCGAGTATACCCTGCGCAAGGAGCTGTTTTGGGGCGAAACCATGGGCGATGACAGGGTTGTGGACGCCGCCTTCAACCTCCCGCATGCGTATGTAAGCACAGGCTGGGGTTTGCCTTTTCAGCGCATCGGCGAAGAATACGGCCATGCCTATGCCTGGGAGCCTCCCCTCAAGGACTATGACGGCGATTTCCATCGGTTGCGGTTGCCGAAGCTCGTGGTGGACCACGAGGCCTCAGACAGGCTGCTGGCATTGACCCGGGAGGCTTTGGAGCCATACTTGCATGTACAGCTTAACACCGCTTGGTGGTGGTCCTGTGGGCTCACGCGGGAAATGATCTATTTGCGCGGGATGGAACAATTTTTTTATGATGTTTTTGACAAACCTGAAAAGGTACACAAGACCATGGCGTTTTTACGCGACGGCTACCTGGGTATGATCGACGCATTGGAGAAGGCGGGGCTTCTGGCGCTGAATAACGGCAACGCATACGTGGGCTCCGGCGGGTTCGGTTTCACGGACGAGCTGCCCAAAAACGAATCGGGAACGGTTCGGGCCATGGACATGTGGGGCTTTTCCGAAAGCCAGGAGACAGTTTCGATGTCGCCGGCCATGTTCGATGAGTTCGTATTTCAATATCAATACCCCATTCTCGAAAAGTTCGGCCTCAACTGTTACGGCTGCTGTGAGCCGGTGGACGTCCGATGGGATGTGGTCAGGCGCACGCCAAGGCTCCGGCGGGTCTCCATATCTGCATGGGCTGATCCGCATAATGCCGCCGAGCAGTTGGGGGACCGTTATGTCTACTCGCATAAGCCTTCTCCCGCATATCTGGCCACCCGGCACATGGATGAAAGCGAGGTTCGCCGGCAGCTTCGCGCAACGCTGGACTTCGCCAAGGGATGCTGCGTAGAGCTGGTCATGAAAGACAACAACACATTGGGGAACAATCCGCAAAACGTTGTGGATTGGTGCAGGATTGCGAAAGAGGAGGCATGCAGGTAAAGATGGATGAGTTGATACGCCGAAAAGAACGCCATTTGGCGTTTTGGGAGCGCAGAAACCACACGCCGCTCATCGGAATCTCCCCGGGCAGTTACTTCATCAGCTGCCGTTTTGAAGCCGCTGAGCATCTCCTGCGGCCGGGCACGGTCATTGAACCGTCCATGCTTTCGCCGGAGGCATTTGTTGCCGATTATGAGCGCATGTTTTCGCAATTCATGCGCTTGGGCGATGATTTATTCTATACGCCCGAACCCTTCCCGGGAATCCCGTGGCTTGAGGCGATTTCAGGCGCAATGGTGGAGGCCCAGGACTCCAGCTTTATTGCGAAACCGGCGCATGATCGTGGCAACGGGAAGGGTTGGCGCCAGAAATATGCCGATTATTGCCGGGTGATCGCGAAAAGCGGTCAAGGCAGGTACGTATGCGGACAGCCGATCCTGCGCGGGCCCGCCGATCTCCTCGGTACCCTGAGCGGCCAGCAGGACATGATCTACGATATCTACGACGATCCGGACAGGGTTCAAAAAGCGCTGAACGGTTATGCGGACTTATTCCTTTCCGTCATTGACCTGACCCGCAGCTGGGCTGGAAGGATGCTGGGCGGCACATGCATGGGCTTTTATCACCTTTGGTGCCCCGGTGAAAGCCTGTGGTTTCAGGATGACATGACGGCGCTGCTGTCGCCGAGGATTTATGAGGACATGCTGCTCTCTGTGCACAGGCGCCTCAGCGAGGGTGCGCAATACACCATGATGCATTTGCATATGGCCGGCGCTTATGTCATCGACTACCTGCTTGAAATGGACAGTCTAAAAGCGATTCAGATCAATAAGGACATCGGGGGGCCGGCCGTCTCAGACATGCTTGCCCTTCTGAAGTCCGTTTTGAAACGAAAGAACCTGGTATTATGGGGCGATTTTACCCCGGCTGAGCTGGAACTGCTGCAAAGGGAGCTGAACCCGGAGGGGCTTTATATTGTCGTGTATGCGGCAAACGAAAGTAAGGAGTGATATCATGGGCAAAATCCGTACAGGCGTCATCGGTTGCGGTAAGGTGGGTCATATGCACGCCAAAGCGTTTATGGATATCGCAAACGCCGAATTTGTAGCGGCTTGCGATTTTGACATGAGCCGGGCCCAAAGCTATGCGGATCAGTACGGCACAAAAGCGTTCACATCCGTTACATCCATGGTGCGGGATGCAAAAATCGATGTGGTGAGCATCTGCACCCCCCACCCCATGCACAGGGCGGCAGCCATTGAAGCGCTGGATGCGGGCGCAAACGTACTGGTGGAAAAACCGCTGGCGTCCACGCTGGCGGACTGCGACGCGATGATCAATCTGGCACGCCAAAAAGGGCTCATCCTCGGCACGGTGTGCCAGCGCAGATTCTATCGTCCCAGCATACGCATCCGGGAAGCCATTGACGCCGGCAAACTGGGCAAGCCCGTGCTGGGGCTTGTTACCATGCTGGGTTGGCGTGACGAGGCATATTATCGTTCAGACCCCTGGCGGGGCACTTGGCGGGATGAAGGCGGCGGCGTGCTCGTGAATCAGGCGCCCCACCAGTTGGATATGCTGCAATGGTATATGGGGCCCATTGAAGAGCTGTACGGTTTCTGGGCAAACCTCAACCATCCGTACATTGAGGTGGAGGATACGGCGGTGGCGGTGATCCGCTTCAAAAGCGGCGCGTTGGGCAATATCGTCGTATCTAACTCACAAAACCCCGCCCTGTACGGCAAGGTCCAGATCTTTGGCGGGAACGGCGCGGCGGTTGGCGTGCAGACGGACGGCGGCGCCATGTTCATCGCGGGTATGTCCAACATCACCGAGCCCCCGCTCAATGACCTTTGGACGGTCCCCGGCGAAGAGAGACTGCTTGAGCAATGGAAGCAAGAGGATATCGAACACTTCAAACAGATTGATTTTATACATCACTACCACAAGCGCCAGCTTGAGGACTTCATCAGCGCCGTATCCGCCGGCAAAGAACCCCTTATCAATGGGGAACAGGGCCGTAAGACGGTTGAAATCTTTACTGCGCTGTACCGCTCCAATCGCGACAAAAAACCGGTTACATTCCCGCTCGCGCCTGACGTCTCAGATGGAAGGTATTGATATAGGCAGGATCTGGTGCAATCGCAATTATTGCGGATGAAAGGATTGATATCATGAAAGCGCTTGAACTCATTGCCGCCGGTATGCTCGAATATAAAGACGTCCCCAAGCCCGTCTGCGGCAAAAAAGAGGTTTTGGTCCGCGTCAAGGCGTGCGCCATATGCGGCTCTGACGTGCACGGCTACGATGGCGGTTCCGGAAGGCGCATCCCGCCTCTCATCATGGGCCATGAAGCGGCAGGCGTTATCGAGGAGGTTGGAGGCGGCGTCAAAGACTTTGCCCGGGGAGACAGGGTCACCTTCGATTCGACGCTTTACTGCGGCGAATGCGGTTATTGCCGAACCGGAAGGATTAACCTTTGCGAAAACAGGCGGGTGTTCGGCGTTTCCTGCGGCGATTATTCCCAGCAGGGCTGTATGGCGGAATACGTTGCCGTGCCCGAATATCTGCTGTACCGGCTCCCCGACAGGGTTTCCTTTGAGGAAGCGGCGGCGATAGAACCTCTGACCATCGCCATGCACGCCGTGAACCGCACGCGGCTGCGGCTTGGGGATGACGTGTGCGTCATCGGCGCCGGCACCATCGGTCAGCTCCTCATCAAAGTGCTCTCCATCGCCGGCTGCAGCTCGATCACGGCGCTGGATATCGACCCGGCAAAGCTGGAATTTGCCAGGGCCAATGGGGCCTCCTCCGTGATCTGCAAGTCCGGGGAGGAAGCCGTCACGTCGGTTTTCACAATCACGGGCGGACGCGGCATGGACGTGGCCTTTGAGGCGGTGGGTATTTCCGAAACGGTCTCCACGGCGCTGCAAAGCGTTAAGAGGGGCGGCGAGGTCACTCTTGTGGGCAACATTTCCGCCAAGGTGAATTTCTCCCTGCAGCACGCGGTGACGCGCGAAATCAGGCTGAACGGCTCATGCGCGTCCAGCGGCGAATACGCCCCTGCCTGAAGCTGCTCGAACAGAACAAGCTCAGCCTCAGGGATATCATTAGCAAATGTGCCCCTCTCAGCGAGGGCGCGGAGTGGTTTGAGCGGTTGCACCAAGGCGAAAAAGGGCTGATTAAGGTTGTTTTGATCCCCTGACGTCAGTATATCCGGCTATTTTGGTCGCTCTCGTACAGATCGGGGTTGTCGCCGATCAGCTTAAACAGCGGGAGGCTTGCGGCGTCGATTTCGGCCGTCACATCCTCTGGAAGCGTAAAATCACAGGCCTTCGCGTTTGCTTCCATCTCCGCCAGCGACCGGGAACCGATCAAAGTGGAGAGTATGAAGGGTTTTGAAAGAATCCAGGCGATCGAAAGCTGCGCCATTTGCAGACCGAGCTTGTTGGCGATGGATCGCAGGGTATCCAAAAGCGCAAACACTTCTTTTTCAAAGCCCGCCCCGCCATGCCTCGACATTCCGCCGCTGCGGGCGTCGGCAAAATGGCGGGAGCGGGCTTGGTGGGCCGGCACATCGCTTGCGGTTTTGAAAAGATCCGCAAGCAACCCCTGCTGAAGTCCCATGGTTCCTATGATGCTCAGGCCGTGCTCGTGGCAAAAAGGAACAATCTTGGACTCAATAGCCCGGGAAAGGATATTGTAGCAGATTTCGTTCGTGTCGATCCGCACGCCAAAGCCGAGGGCTTCCTCCATTTGCTTCACGCCAAAGTTGCTGAGCCCGATGGAGCGAATCTTGCCCTCTTTTTTTAATGCGTCCATTTGGTGCAGCGCGTCGCCAATCGTCGGTGGATCGGCAAGGATAGCGGGATCGGAGGTATACTGCTTCATGGAAGCGGCGTTGATGGGCCAGTGAAGCATATAGTTGTCAACATAGTCCGTTTGAAGACGCAAAAGACTTTGCTCCAGCCATTTGCGGACATCGATGCAATTAGACGGCTTGATCTTGGTGATGATCACCGTTTCATGGCGGCGGCCTTTGAGCGCTGCGCCCAAAGAGGTCTCGCTGGCGCCGTCGTTATACATTTCCGCTGTATCAAAGCAGTTGAGACCCAGATCGATGGCTGCCGCCACCACCTGGTCCACATCCTTTTGCGGCTGAGCGCCCCAGTAAGCCCCGCCGCCAAATGCCCAACAGCCCACCGTCATCGGCGGCACCAGGATGCCGCTGTTTCCCAGTTCGCGTCTTATCATGTCTTTCTCCCTTGATTTTCCGTAATCCCGCCATAGTGCGGATTGATTTCCCGTTCGCTGCGGAATTTGTACGACCGCAGCGGCTCGATGCCCATTTTAGCCGCCAGGGTCTTTACGCTCACCTTCGGGCTGTTGGAGGAGAGGACCATCCACTGCTCGCGAAAGAGATTCTGCTCCAGCAGGATCTCGTGGTGTTCGCTGAGAAGCCTTGCGATCTTATCTTGATTGAAATTCTGATGAAAGATCTCCCTGTCCAAATCCAGCTGTACACGGCTGACGGTGATCCCGGTACCGGTGCTATAGTAGGTTTCTTTTCCGGTGATGTCGATGACCGCGCAGTCCCGGTCCCGGGTAGTGGAGACGATGTAGTAATGATGGTTGACGGCGTGCGCGCGAAGAGACGCGCCTCCCGAATAATCGCTTGTCCAGAATACGATTTCCGCGCCCAAAAGCGCCATGTCCCGCCACAGCGCGGTAAAGTGAACATCAAAGCAAACGGCAATACCGATCCTGCCGAAATCGGTTTCATAATAGCCCGGCTTGGATCCCGCTTCGCATGGAGGCGAGAGCTTCAGCTCATCCCAGTAAGGAAACACCTTCTCGTACACATATTCAATCCTTCCGTCCCGGCCCAGCAGCACGGCAGAATTCACCCTTCCGCGCCCTTTGTCCTGGGTATACAGCGGACAGAGCAAGTACGTGCCGAACTTTTTCGCGATCCGGCTGACTTGGCTGATGGTTTCGCCGTCCGGCGTTTCCGGGGGCGCGTCATCCCCCAGCCAAAGTTCCGGCAGAACCGCCATATCCAGCGAATGGTCGCAATAGGCCTCAAGGGTGCGGAGCATCTGCTCCTTGGGTTCACCCCGGGCGGCGATGGTTAAAATGTGGATCGGTCTGTTCATGGCGGCCTCCGCTACACCAGCGCTTTCCGTGTGCGCAGGAAAGAATCGATGGATACGACCATAATGAGCACCAGGCCATTGATCATATCGATGTAAAAGGACGTGACGCCGAACTGTGCGATCGCGTTCTGGATGATGCCCATGATCAAAACGCCGATCAGCGTATTGAGCACGCCGCCTTTCCCGCCGCTCATGCTTGTGCCGCCGATGACGATGGCCGAGAGGGAGGATAACCCGGCATTTGCCGCGTAGAGCGGCGACGCCGCCCCCAACTTCGCCGAAAGCAGAATCCCCGCGATACCGGCGGAAAAGGAGCCGATGATGAAGACCATGTACTTATTTTTAATCACAGTGATCCCCGCCTTGGTGGCTGCGTCCGCGTTGCCGCCAACCGCATAGGTGTTTCTGCCAAAGCGGGTATTCTTCAGCACGAAGTCGAGGATCAGCATATATGCGACGAAAATGATAAAGATGATGGGGATGATGCCGATATTGCCGGAACCGATGTGCTGCAACCCCGGGTTGTTGAGGGGTGTTGGCGTCTTTTGCACCAAAAGCGCAACGCCCTTTAAAATCGTCATCGTCGCCAGCGTTGTAACGAAGGAGCTGATCCTGAGCCTTGTTATGAGGAAAGCGTGCAATATGCCGATGAGCAGCATGGCGATGAGCGCCAGGGGAATGGAAACCCAATAGCCGACAATATGGCCAAACTGCGCCATGACGATGCCCGAAAGCGCCATGCAGGAGCCGATGGAGAGATCCAGCTCTCCTGAGATGATGACGAAAGTCATTCCCAGCGCCGCGATTCCATAAATCGCAACCTGGGAGAGAATATCCGAAAGGTTGGAGAGCGTAAAGAAATACTCCCTGCTCGCCGACATGATGGCCACCATGGCAATCAGAACATAGAGCATCTTATTAATAACGATCTTTTTGCCTGGCGCTGGCATTTTGGCGCTTTCCATTTATCTCCCCTCCTTCTTTTTCTTCATCATATCCAGCCAAACCGCAACCACAACCACCAGGCCTTTTGCAAGATACTGCCATTCGTTGGCAATGCCCAGCAGATTCAGCGCGTTTATGAGGAAGGACACCAGGAGCACGCCGAAGACGGTCTTAAGGATGTTGCCCTCTCCGCCGAAGAGACTGGTGCCGCCGATGACGATGGCTGAGATCGTATCGAACTCATAACCGGTGCCCATGCGCTGTGATCCCGCCAGCGTGCGCGATGTCAGGATTACACCTGCGATGGACGCGCATAGGCCGGAGAAGCTGAAGACCAGAACTCGGTACTTTTCCACCTTAATCCCGGAGAGTTTGGCGGCGGTCTTATTGCCGCCGATGAGGTAAAATCTGCGCCCGATGGATGTATACTTGAGGATTACCTGGGAGAGGATCGCGATGATCACAAACACGTAAATGGGGAACGCGATGCCCAGCACGAATCCCTTTCCTAAAAACAGGAAGAAGGGGTCGGAGGACCCTCGAAGCTCCGCGCCGTTGGAGACGATCATCCCCAACGAGTAGATCACGCCCTGCATGCCCAGTGTGATCACGAAGGTTTCACCCACGCCGGCTTTGATCAGCGATAGAATAGCTCCGTTAACAGCCCCAAAGGCCACACCGCAAAACAGAGCGGCCAAGAACGCCAAAAACGGGCCCAGCACCTCATAGCACAGAACAAACATGACGCCTGAAAAGGACATGATCATTCCAATGGAGAGGTCGAAACCGGAGAAGATCATCACGCAGGTCATGCCGCAGGCCATAATACCGATGATGGATACAACGCGAATGACGTTCATGATGTTGTTCAGTTGTAAAAATGTGGCAGGCCGCAGGACGCTCATGAGCAGGAAAATGCCTAAGAGCATCAAGGCCACCGTGTATTCCCGTGAAAAATACAGAAGTTTTTGTTTCATGGATGCCATCCGGATCTTCGGTGTTTCCAACGCGCTTCCCTCCTCCTACGAAACCGCGAGCGACATAACGACTTCCGGTGAAAAATCGCTCCGCCTCAGTTCTCCCGCGATGCCGCCATTTTTCATCACAATGAGCCGGTCGCTCATCGCCAAAAGCTCGCCAAGCTCCGAAGAGATGAATATGATTGACTTGCCTTCCTTGGCCAGGGAATCCATCAGTTGGTATATCTCGCGCTTGGCGCCCACGTCGATGCCGCGGGTAGGCTCGTCCAGGATCAGAAGGTCCGGGCCGTTAAAAAGCCATTTCGCGATGATCACCTTCTGCTGATTTCCGCCAGAGAGGTTCAAAACGTATTGGTTCAGCGACGGCGTCCTGATGGACAGAATATCCACGTAGCGGTTGGCCACTTCCTTTTCTTTTTTGAGGCGCAAAAATCCGGAGCCGGTGGATATCTCCCGCAGGTTTACCATCGTGATGTTCTGCGCCACCGTGGATTTTGCAACCAGGCTCTCCCTGCGGGACTCGGTCAGCATGGCGATTCCGCTTTCGATGGCATCGGTGGTGGTGTTGATCTGCACCTTCCGGTTCTTCATGAAAAATTCGCCGCTTTCACCCCTGGTAATCCCAAAGACGGCGCTCATGATCTCGGTTCTTCCGGCCCCCACAACCCCAGCGAAGCCGAGGATCTCTCCCTTGTTGACGTGAAAGCGAAGAGGCGGGTCATCCTTGTTCAGCCGCAGGTTTTCCACCCGGAACATCTCTTCTGGAACCACTGTGTCTGACCGGGCGGGAAACTCGTTCTCCACGCTCCTGCCCACCATGTATTCAATGGTCCGGTCCTTCGTCAGTTCAGATACCTTGCCGCTGTGCACCGCCTTGCCGTCCCGCAGAATCGTGATGCCGCCGCAAAGTTCGAAGATCTCTTCCAGCTTGTGCGAAATGTAGATAATGGTGACACCCTCTGCATTTAAGCCGCGAAGGATAAAAAATAACGCTTCGATCTCCTTTTTGGAAAGGGATGAGGTGGGTTCATCCATGATCAGCAGCTTGGGCGAAAAGGACACGGCCTTGACGATTTCCATCATCTGCTTTTCCGCTACGGACAGCTTTTCAACCAGCTGGCGAGGATCGAGCCGGCTGCCGATGCGCTTTAAATTCTCCGCCGTCATGGCATACAGCTTTTGTCTGTCGATCAGGCGGTTTTTTTTCCGGGGAAGCCTGCCCATGAAGATGTTTTCGGCTACCGATATGGCGTCCACGGTGCTCACTTCCTGATGCACAACGTGGATGCCTTTGGCGAAGGCATCCCGGGGATTGTCGAACTTGACCGTTTCGCCCTCGATTTCGATGGTGCCGGCATCGGGGATGTACAAGCCGTCCAGGATCTTGATCAGGGTGGACTTTCCCGCGCCGTTCTCGCCCACGAGGGCATGGATTTCACCGCGGTCCACCTCGAAGGTGACGTCATCCAGCGCCTTCACGCCGGGAAAAATCTTCGTTACGCTTTTCATGGAGAGGATAATGTCCCGTGCCATATCATCACCTAATCTTTGAAATTCACGACGACGGGATGCGACAAGCGCCACATCCCGTCCATAGGCCGCTCTTTGATGAGCATAACCCGATTGCCAAAGTTCGTCAACTACCAAAGTTCTGCGTCAAATAGTCATCAATAGGACGGAACAAATTCATCCATGTTGGTGGTATCGACGATTCCAAGTTTATCGGTGTAGACTTTTTCCACCGTTTCACCGTTCAGGATCCGGATGGCCAGCTGCACGCTCAGGCGGGCCTCATACTCCGGCGGCTGATCTACGGCCAGTGTAGCTTTGCCTTCCTTGATAAGCTGGACACCGTCCGCAGAGGCGCCGACGAAACCCGACAGGATGCCCTCGCGGCCCGCAGCCTCAATGGCCTGGAACGCGCCGGAGGTGATGACATCGTCATGGCCGTACACGAAATCGATCTGGGGGTACTTTACCAGGAAGTCCTCCATGACGATGACGGCTTTGTCGCGCATCCAGTCCGTGGTCTGCTGGTCCAGCACCACATATTCCGGCTTATCCTTGATGATGTCCAGGAAGCCTCCCGTGCGGCCGATCTGCGCCGGGGTGGCCAGGGCGCCTTCAAGGATGACGATGTTGCCGCCGTCGGGCAGAAATTTCATCATGCCTTCCGCCACCTTTTGGCCTTCCTCAAAGGCATCGCCGTATACTGTCGCGTTCACCAACTCGAAAGTCGCGCCGTCGGAGGGGATTGCGCACTCAATGATTACCACGCCCGCTTCCTTGGCGGCCTGATAGGCGGGGAGGCAGCTGGTGATATCCACAGGCTCGTTGAGGATTGCGTCATACCCTTGCGTGATGAAGCTTTTGATCAGGTCCACCTGTTTCTGGGGATCCATCTGCGCGTCGGCCACCGTAAGCTCAACGCCGCTCTTGTCGCACTCATCCTGAGCGAACCGCACCAGCGCTTGGGGATACGGATGAGCGCCGGTGTTCTGGATGAACGCGAATTTGTACGTCTTGCCTTCCGCGGGGTAGGCCGTGGACTGGAAGATATCCACCTTGCCGTCTTCCGTCATGACCATCGGGTTGGAACTCTCTGCCAGGGCATACGCCGCGCACAGGGCAATCAGCAGTACGGCAAGCGTCAGGGCAATGGTTTTTTTCATCGAGATTCCTCCTTGTTGTATATTATCGATTTTGCATTGCTGCAAAACTTTCTCGTTTTCTATAAATCATGTTGTATACCTGTCTATTGATAATACACTTTGCGCGAACGGATGTCAACAATTTTCTGCTTTCGCGGTGAAAACCGCATTGCGCTGTTTTTTCACAGCCGTGATCGCCGACGTGGATTCCCTGACAACAAGCTTCGTAGGCAGCACGATCTTCACCGGATTGGGATGGTCGCCGGCGATCAGTTCGCTGACGCATTTAATAGCATAGGAGGCCAAAAGCTTGACATCCGCGCCGACGGTGGTCAGAGGGGGAATCGCGTAGCCGGCCTGCTCCACGTCGTCGAAACCTACGACAGAAAGATCCTCCGGGACAGACAGTCCCACATCTACGATCGCCTTGATCGCGCCCAGAGCCATCACGTCGTTGGCGGCAAAAACCGCCGTGGGGCGTTCCCCTTCAAGAAGCTTTCTCATGGCTTCATGGCCGCTTTCAAAGGTCCAGTTTCCTTCGGCGATTAAGTCCTCGCTGGGTTTGATACCATGGTTCACCAGCGCCTGCTCATAGCCTCTGCGGCGTTCGGCGGAGCTGGAGTAAAACGGAATCCCGCTGATGTAGGCAATTTTTTTATGCCCAAGGCTGAGCAAGTGTTCAATCGCATTGACGGCTCCGTCGAAATTATCGATCAGAATGGATGTGCACTCCCGAAGATGATTAACAAGCGCGATGGATGGAATGCCATAAAGCAGGGCCTGCCTTATTACGCTTTCATTGACCTGGCTCACCCACATGGCGGCCTTGATTTTGCGCTGCTGAATGAGGTAAGGAATATCGCCGTTTCCCGTTTCTCCGCCAATCACGAATAGGCTGAACCCGCACTTTCTGCACTCGGTTTCAATGCAGTAAAAAAGCGACGCCATGAGCGGCTCGGAAATTTTGTGCAGGTTGTCGGCAGGCAGGATAAAGGCAATGTTATTTGCTGTAAGCATATTGGGCGTTTCATCGTCATAGGTATACACCACGCGGCTTCCGTAGCCGGCTTGCTTGATGATTAAACCATCCTTCACCAAAAGTTCAAGGGCGCGGCGCACAGTCATCCGTTCCACTTTGAACATTTCGCTTAACTCGCGTTCGGAAGGCAGGGAATCGTCATTTTTGTATTCGCCGGAAATGATCCTGTTCCGGAGGTCTTCTGAGATTTTTTTGTACAATGGGCATTTGGCGCCGCGATCCGACATAGGCAAACCTCGTTTCCAGTACCATCATAGCTGGCGTCCATTTTTCCGGTATTGGTATACTACATGTATGGTATCATTTGTGATGAATGATTGTCAACAGCTTTTGTAAAAAGCCGAATGAGGAAATATTCCAGCATGCTCAAACGTTCATTAAAACGGACGTGCATGGAATGATTGATTGCAGGGGGAGCAATCACAATGGAAATTTCATGCGGAAAGGAAAAGCAGCATGATGAAGAAATGGTTACTTGCGGTAACGGCAGGGATCATATTGATGAAAGTGGGATTTGCGGACGGCTTTGATATCCTTCCGTGGAAGATGGATTGGGGCTCTTCCATCCGGGATTATATCGGCTTGCTCCAAGCAAACCTGCCCGGCGTCGGGTATCGGATCTGGGAAATTCGCGGCGAGTATTATGTGGACGCGGAGGTTGACCAGGGAGAGCAGCGCTTTAGCTTCCGAACGCTGTTTCAGGGGGAGAGAACATCAAACCGTCATGCGGAACATCAGCTGCAGGATGTGGAACATAAAGATCTCCAACTCGTTTGGGTAAGCATAGGCCAAGAGCCTCTCGGTTCCGGTAAGGACATCAAAAACCTTGACAACGGCAATGTAATGAACGCATTTCTAAGGCTGTATGAACAATTTGCCGGTCTTTATGGGCAAGGATCTTCGGATGGTTCATACATTGAGACTTATGCGGGGGATGCAAAAAGGACGTATCAGCTGCCGCAAAGAGGCGGAAGAATCGACTTTGACGCCATTGCGAACCATCAGCGAAGATATTTTGATGAGATGAAGAATTTGGATCATTATTGGCTGGTGATCGGCGACAGGCACGCCAGTTGCAGGCTCTATGTTTCCTGTGGGGACAATGCTGATGGAACGCGGAGAATGTTATGGAGCTTCCTGTATTATTTTACCAGGGAGCCCTGCGCCATTGCCCATGGCAAGGAAGTTTTGCCATGAATATCCAGAAAAGAACCTTGATTCTCTTGGCAGTACTTCTGTTTCTCTCGCAAGGGGCCGCACTGGCCAAAACCGAAACCCGGGACATGGATGGTGCCGACGCCGGGTTTCAGCGCGCTACCGTTTTTGAAACGAATTTGCCGGAGGAATTGCGAAAAGTCCTGGATGCAAACGGTT
>Ga0123353_10006462_pt1 | contig 15603 bp, 8 predicted proteins | sample TergutLab28metaG_3_FD_92763 | JGI IMG/M metagenome (GOLD analysis project Ga0123353, IMG submission 92763) | Labiotermes labralis P3 segment gut microbial communities from Petit-Saut dam, French Guiana - Lab288 P3 | ecosystem: Host-associated > Arthropoda: Insects > Digestive system > Gut ... | reverse complement strand
AAGAAGCTATAAAAAATCCTTCTGAAATAGACATCAATAAAGTTGATGCTCAACAAGCAAGACGAATATTAGACAGAATTGTAGGGTATAAAATCAGTCCTTTTTTATGGAAACTTCTTAAAAATAGCCTTTCTGCTGGTAGAGTGCAATCAGTAGCTCTTCGATTAATTTGTGAATTAGATGAGAAAATAAGATCTTTTATCCCTGAAGAATACTGGAGTATAGAAGCAAGTTTTAACCGCGATGAGCTACCTCCTTTCACTGCTATTTTATCACAATTCGACGGGAAAAAAGTGGAAATAAAAGACAAAGAACAAGCAGACGCTATTTTGGAAGCAATTAATAATAAACCAAATAAAATAACCTCATACAACAAAAATGAAAGACTTGTCCAACCATATCCCCCTTATACAACAAGTACACTGCAACAAGAGGCTTCAAAAGTTTTAAATTTTACAGGTAATAAAACCATGAGATTGGCACAAAGACTATATGAAGGTTTAGAAATTGATGGAGAATCGCTTGGTCTGATTACTTATATGAGAACAGATTCTGTAAGAGTATCAGATGACGCTAATGAAACTGCAAGATCATTTATCAAGAATACATTTGGCCTGGAAAAATTAAACCCCTCAAAAAGAGTTTATACTAATAAAAATACTGCTCAAGATGCTCACGAAGCTATTCGTCCTACTTTCCCGGAAAAAACACCTAGTAGTGTAAAACTATTTCTAACAAACGATGAATTTAAATTGTATGACTTGGTATGGAAACGTTTTATTGCTACCCAAATGATCCCCATAAAACTATCTACTATAAATATCGATATTACTAGTGGAAAAGGTATATTTAAAGCTACAGGTAGTGTTATAATAGATAATGGGTTTTATGAAATTTATACCCATATAAGTGTCTCTACAGGCGAAAATATACATCCAAATTACTACCTTGACGACATACTTCAAAGAAATGATCTAAAAGGAAAACAACATTTCACTAAACCACCTTCTTATTTTACAGAAGCACAACTAATAAAAGAATTAGAAACTCTAGGTATAGGACGACCTTCCACATATGCTTCTATTACGAATACTATTATTGAACGTAAATATGTCGAATTGAAGGAAAAAAAATTTTACCCTACAGACCTTGGTCAAGCTGTAAACAAATTTTTAGTCTCTAATTTTGAAAGCTTATTCAATGTCAAATTTACTGCAGAGATGGAAGAAAAATTAGATAATATTGAATACGGGAAACAAGAATGGCAAAAGCTCTTATTCGATTATTATTCAACAATAAAAATATTGATGGATAAAGTTAATATATCTGAATCAAAGAAAGAAATCACCCAAAAAACGGATGTAATATGCCATAAATGTAACTCGAATATGGTAATAAAAATAAGCAAAATAGGACAATTCTTAGCTTGTTCGAATTTCCCAAAGTGTTACAATAAGTATAATTTTACAAAAGATGAAAAAGGAAATATCATAGTGATTGACAATTCTACTACAGAAACTAAAATTATTTGCGAAGTATGCAATCATAATATGGTGATAAAAAAAAATAAAGCTGGTGTTGATTTCCTTGCTTGTTCTAACTATCCTAAATGCAGAAATGCAAAAAATATTGAACAGAAAACAGCTGGAGAAATAACTATAACACCACCCAAGGTTTCAGGCGAAAAGTGTGAAAAATGTGGGCATGAAATGTTGGTAAAAAATGGTAAATACGGCGAATTTCTTGCTTGTTCGTCTTATCCTAAATGTAAAAATATAAAATCTCTTAAACTAAAAGCAAAATGTCCAGAATGCAAAGAAGGATTTATTACCAATAAAAAAGGTAAAAAGGGTGTATTTTACGGATGTACTAATTATCCAGATTGTCGCTTTATATCAAATTATAAACCTATTCCCACACAATGCTCAGAATGTGATCACCCATTCCTTAATGAACATAAAAAAAAAGGTGAAGAAACAAAACTCGTTTGCCCTTCATGTAAAAAAGAATTTTATTGAAAAATTGACTTATCTAAAGTTATTTGACCCAAAAGAAAAACCTGAAGAATTCTGAGAAATGAGTATATAGATATTGGGTTGGCTAGTTTAAGCGAAGTTATCCCACCTTGTGTGGAGGGTGCCCAGCATAGTACGAAGGTATGGAACAAGGAAGCGAAAAATCAAGAAAAAATACAACGACGCATCCAGCTATGAGAATGGTAATAACTTTATATATCAATAGAATTCAATAATTCTAAATTGTTATCGAGTATAGTTTTAATTTCATTCCATGTTAGTTTCATATCTAATGTTTTTAATGATATATTTACTCCTGTAATACTTTCTGTATCGTCAACTTTTGGGTAGAGCAGAAAAGCGTGAATAACTTGGCTTACATTTTTTGTTTTTATCTGGAAATTTCTAATATTATCTATGGGGATTATTTTTCTATAATATTTTGTATCAATAAAAACAAATTTTGATTGTTTTTGCATAAAAATATCGAAAACCATTCCTCCTTCTATGGTTATGTTTACAGCTTTTGGATAGTATTTTAAATGATGTTTTATATAATAGGAAAGAATTGCTTTTTCATAAATACGTGCCAAGAGCTCACCATTTCTAATAGCATCAGAGAGGCAAGGTAAACCATTTTCATTAGTGTATACAAGGCCGTCAGTAATAAGTTTGCAAACTCCAAGTAATAGTTGATATGTTTTATTCGCACGGTGTGTCTTGATCATATTCCATTGCACTAAAAGGGGAGAAATAAGTTTTGTGTCATTGAAATAGAGTAGTAATTTTCTTAATGATTCTTTATTCTTTGGCTTTATTTTACCTTGTTTAATAAGTAACATGATGATACTTTTAAGAGCTTGATTCGGCAAAGAATTGGAATGAAAATCCTCATATGAACAGACAATTTTCCCTAAAATCAAAGTTTGTTGTTTTATTGTTTCGGCGACATTTATTTGCCCGGAAACGGTAGGAAACACGCCTTCATTTTTTATGTATTCTCGATGGAAACCTCTTTTCACTTGAGCTGTTATACCATGTATAAAAATAACAGCACAAAGGTCATGAATAGTCTCATAATCTTGCTTTTCTACTAGTTCAAGATTCCGAGCAGTTAAGTTTTGAAAAGCATATAAAACTAAGTAATAGATATTTTTTAAACTGATGTTATTTAATAGCATTGAAGAGTTTAGCTTCCCATTTCTTTATTTCTGGTTGATTATCAAACCAATACTCCTTTATCATTGGCATCAATTCGTATTGTACTACTCCTGTTAACCATATATCATCAATTATATCAATTGCTTCTGGACAAAAATAACTATGTCCTATTCTGAAGCCTTCACCTAATGAAGGCTCAAGACAAATCGCTGTATTAAGCTCTTGTACAGCTAGTATCAATCTATCAAATTTGTCATTATTTATCACTTTCTGTTGCATTTTAAAACCTTCTGAAGAAAATGCTGGTTCAATGTCAAAAAAAGCAAATCTACGTCTAAGTGCATAATCAATCATAGCAATACTTCGGTCTGCTGTGTTCATCATTCCGATTATATAAATATTTGCTGGGACGTAGAACAATTCGTTCTTGTATAATAGATTTATAGCATGCTTTTCCCCTCTTTTATCGTATTCTATCAACATTAAAAGTTCGCCGAAAATTTTGCTAAGATTTCCTCGATTTATTTCATCTATGATGAAGAAGTATGGCACTTCGTCTTCTTCTGCAGCATGTTTACAGAATTGGTAGAATGGTCCTTCTACTAGTCGAAAACCATCACCATCAGGGCGATAACCCATAATGAAATCTTCATAGCTATAACTTTGGTGAAATTGGACCACTTTTATCCTGCTTGTGTTTTTTTCACCCATTAAAGAAAAGGCTAATCGTTGTGCTACGAATGTTTTACCTACACCAGGAGCACCTTGTAAGATTACATTTTTTTTTCGCATTATTAAACCAGTAATAGTGTTATAACGATTTTCATCAATATATACTTCACTTAGTAGGTCATTTTTTGTATATTTTAAGTATTTTATAATAGGCTCATTGTCGACTTCTGTAAATTCTGAATCTCCCATAAAGAGAGATTCTAACTTTTCAATATACTCTTTGTTTAATGTTATATCTGATAATAGGCTTGTTGTACTTAACCCAGGATGTTCCCAGTCACCTTTGTGTGTCCAGTTAACTCTTCTTATATGTCTAAATTCACTTCTAGCAGCATCGAAAATATATTCAGAAGTAACTATTCCTCTTCCTAATATCTCTTTTCTTCCTTTTTTTACATAAACTACATCGCCATCAGCTATAACATTAGCAAAATTCCAAAGCCATAATCGAGTTTGGCGGTAATCAAGATCACCATATTGCTGCCTTAAAGCAGTCCTAATAGCCTCCTTTGTATCATAATAACCTAAATCACCTAGATCATCATACCATATAGCCATCACACCATTCATATAAAACTCTTCCCAACGGTGTGCTCCTTTACCTGGTGAATAGAGCCAATATCTACGACCACCAATGATTTCCATTCTTCTTTGATTTGTTTGATGTAGATAAATTTTATATTGATCAATTGCTTGCCATAAAGTGTATTTTTCTACCTCTGACAAGGTTTCAGGTCTTGGAGAATTTATAATTACTTGCGATAGTGGTTCAAATGTATCTAAGGTTTTATATGTGAAACAATTAGGGGTTATATGATCAGGTAAATCGTATCTTTCAGGAAATGTTTTCAAAGCAAACACGATATTCCTTACTGTTTGCATGCTATAACTTTCGCCGTGTCGATTTTTATTTCGGCACATCCAATTTTCAAATTCTTCTTCAGGGTTTTTTATTTCGTCCATTTTTACTCCTTATAAAAAAGTATTATATACTCTACAACGAGATACTGCTATACAAATGTGAAAAAAGTTATTAAGGTATTGCTTTAATTGCACGACGTATTGGAATTAATAAATAATGTATCAAGTCATATAAATAGTTAGTCATTATCTACAACGAACTGTCTTAATTGTCTTCATTATTTTTTTCTCAGTTTTTTTTAATGTTTTTTAAAGCAAACTACATTTTATCCTATCTCTTCTACTATTTTAACTAATACCCTCTCTTTATACATGTTTGGTTAACAAAGAGAGGGATTTTCGAATCAATATAAAATCATAATACTAAATGGTTGATAGCTTCTATTAAGAGTTGAGTAAAGTATCAAGCTTTCACAAAAAAAGCTTTGTATGCTTTGTATGTGGAATAGACATCAGCTTTACTAGCAACTTCGTAAAGTGAGTGCATACTAAGTAAACCGGGTCCACAATCTATCACATCACAACCATGAATAGCCAAAAACTTAGCTATAGTGCCACCGCCACCTTCATCTACTTTCCCTAGTGAGCCTGTTTGCCAGTTTACCTTTTCTTCTTCAAATATTCTAATGATTTTACTCATAAATTCACTTGTCGCATCGTTTGAACTACTTTTTCCACGAGCCCCTGTATATTTGGTTAATATAACGCCACACCCGATATGTCCAGCATTTGTAGCTTCGTGGACACTAGGAAAATTAGGATTGATTCCAGCATTTACATCTGCTGATATGACATTAGAATTTATCAAGGTTTTTCGAAGGTTGTTACCAGAAATATCTTCATGTTTTAATTTTAATAAATCTGCAATAAAATCAACAAAAAACACAGATGTTGCCCCACCTACACTATCAGAACCAACCTCTTCTTTATCGAACAAGAAAACAACACTAGTTTTATTGACATCGATTTCCTTCACATCTAAAATAGCTTGGATAGAAGTATACGCACATATTCTATCGTCTTGACCATATCCTACTACGAAACTTCTATCAAATCCACTATCTCTTGCTTTTCCAGCAGGAACAAGCTGCAATTCTGCAGATAAAAAATCCTCTTCTCGTATACCATATTTTTCGTATAGCATAGCTAATGCTTGTAATTTTATTGCATCTTTTACTTCATCTTTTTCATCAATATAAGGGATTGAGTTGAAGAGTACATTCATTTGCCCAGCTTGGATAAATTCTGAAGCATTCTTTGCCATTTGCTCTTTAGCTAAATGAGGCAATAAATCAGGCATTACGAATATTGGATCGTTTTCATGTTCACCTATGTTTACATACACTTTATCTCCGTTATGCTTGATAATCACACCATGTAATGCTAAAGGTGTCGACATCCATTGATATTTTTTAATACCACCGTAGTAATGGGTTCTTAGAAGTCCAAGCTTTGTTTCACCATCTTCATACAATGGGTTTTGCTTTAAATCTACTCTTGGTGCATCAATATGCGAACCTATTATGTTTATACCTTTGCTTATCGGTGATTTACCTATCACAGCTATCGCCATTGCTTTATTTTTAAACACTCGGTAAACAAGTTTTGACGACTTATTTGCTGCTTCTTCAATACTTACAAATGATTTTGCTCTAAGTTCTTCGATTGTATAACTGATAGACTCTCTTTCTGTTTTACATGCTGAAAGGTATTTTTTGTAACCTTCCGAAAATTTTAAAGCTATTTTCTGTTCGTTTTTTGTAGTATCAATCCAAAAATTCTTTCTGTTGTAGGCCAATTTCTTTTTTACATCTTCTGCTTTCTTCATTATTTATTTCTCCTATATCGTGTTTTTTTTATAAATAGCAAATGCTCCAATATTTTTAGATATAAATATTTTATTTCTAAAACTTATAATGGTGAATCATTAAAGTATCTTTTGTTTACTTTATCTCCATTACTTGAAATTTTCTTTTCCCTTTAGGAACATCAACAACAAATGTTTCACTTACCTTTTTCCCCAACATAGCTGCACCAAGCGGAGAAACAAAAGATACCTGTATGATCCCATCATCCCTATCATATACTTCGTCAACACCTACCAAATGATATGTCTTAGATAATGGTTTATTATTTTCGGTCAATTCCAACAATAAAACATAAGCACCGAAACGAATCGTTTCTTTTGGAACTTTAGTAGAGTCAATGATTTTTAAATTCGCTATCCTGCTATCAAGGTATGAAAGGTCTCGATCCAAATTTCTTTGTCTTTCTTTTGCTGCATGGTATTCTGCGTTTTCACTGAGATCTCCCATTTCCCTTGCTGTTTGTATTTGTTCTAACACTTGTGGTCTTTCTTCGATGAGTTTTTGTCTCTTTTTTTGAAGTCTTTGCATTCCTTCTATAGTGATATAATTATCTGCTGATTGTTTAGTCATTTCTTTGTTTGTTTCTAAAGTATTATTCACTCTTTATGCCCCCTTTAATTTTTTTTGTGGGGAAACTATTTTAAGATATTTAATCTTTTTCAAAGTAATCACTCCATTATTTAGTCGTCGTTATGTCACAACTGCTTTTTAAAAACTTTATATCAATGTCATTGTAAAAGTTTTTATTCTACATATTTATTCATGCTGAGTGTGCTTAAAAATATTAATCAAAGAAGCTCATAGATGACATAATATATATACATTAGTTGAGCTTGTTCACGCGTACATCTTACTTATTGAAAAATATTCCTACTACATCATTTCTACTAAGGATCATAGTCACTTATTATTAAATATCTGATATTTTAATTCTTCTTTCGATTCAAGTACTTAAAACCCGTAAGTGCAGCTTTTTTAAGCCTTGCATTGCCGCTCTTACTCCAATTCTCATAAATTTCATAAATAAAATCCTCATACCCCGTCAAACCGGCTGTCAATATTTCCACAAAAATAGGTTCTCGACTATTTTTATAATTTTTATAGAATTGGAGGTAGCTTTCATAGTTAATTTTAGCTAAATTTTTTAAAAAAAAACCATTGACTTTAACGAAATCAGGGTTTGCACCCAACCATTTCCCTTCTAATTTTGTCATAAATTTTTTTAAAAAAACCGAATCATTTTTTCCTATCTTCAAAATCAATTTAATAGTTTGTTGACTAATTTTTTCGTTTGCTTCTCTTATCCAAGTTAATAATGTATCTATATGTATGGTAGGATTTTTTTTGAAAATAGGGTAAAATATTTTATCGATTAATAAGTTTATTTCTCCTAAATCTGTTAAGGTAAATAAATATTTTTTTGTATACTCAAAATAATAAAGATAATCTTTTTTTAAAAACTTACTGATAACACAAGAGAAAACTATTTTTCCATTTAAACCCTTTCTATTCCATATATATTCGCAAAAAGGTAAATAATCTTTATGATTCTTCATCATTTTTGATGCTAATGTCTGTGCTACAAAAACAACTACATCACGAGGTATTTTGTTGTCGTGTCTACCGGGATATGCGTTGTAAATTATATCAAAATCGTAATCACCCTTTGGTAACTTCCGCTCAAAAAAATCATCACAATCGTGAAGCATTCTCTCTTTCCAATCTAATGAAATCATTGGAGACTCCTTTCACTTTTCTATCATATATATTTTATTAGTCTACAACATTTTTTTATAATGTTTTTTTGTCAAGTGTTTTTTCTATATTATTGAAAATGATATATGTTTTATTAAGGAGAGGCGGATTCTATGTCGCTAGAAGTTAAAGACGAATAAAATTTAATATATTTTGATGATTATGATTAATTTTATAGGCGAAAAGATAGCCGAACGGATACAGTGGTTTATTGTTTTGCAGTAAAATGATAGTTCCGACAAATTCAAAACCACAGTGTCCCATCCTTCGCACAATATCTGCTAGAACGCAAGTTTCTTTTTTTATCGATTGTAAAATCACTGATTATGATGGAAATATATTTTTTTGGTTGCTAAATATCATAACAATGACTCATTATTTCGCTAAAACACTTTAAAAAATCAATATACGACTCTTTATTTCCAAGATCATTGCTATGATTGGAATAATATTCAACTCCTAATCTACTTCCGTTTCTATAGCCTTTCTCACTTTTTTTCCGTAAACCATCACCTTTATTTTTTAGTATGTTGTGATAGGGTGGCGAGGTTACAATATAATCAACATCTTTGATAGTTTTAAGAATAATATTTGCATCACCAATTAAGTATGTATAATCTTGGTTTCCGATAAAACCGTTTTTAGAAAGTCTTTCAATTGATAATTTTTATATTCCTCGTTTAAACCAGTACCAATCGCTTTTCTACCTAAATTGTTAGCAGTTATTAGAGTTGTTCCACTGCCACAAAAAGGGTCTAATACAACCATATTTTTTTTCGTGAAAAAGCTTATCAATTTCATTATATCTTTAATAAAAAAAGGTGCGGGATGCCTAAAAGCATCTTTATCGTCCACGCATTTTTCAGATTTCCAGAAGCTTTTGGTTAATTTCAGCCATTCTTTTCTGGTTAAATCATTTAATTTATTTCTCTTATCTACAATGTCACTCATTGTTATATGTTCTTCATAAAAATATTAAAGTCAGATATGGTTATATTTCTGGTAGTATAGATTTTTTCTATGTCTGAATATAAAATATATTTCCAATTATAATGAATAAAATTATCTCTAAAAAGAGGGTCTTTTATTTTTAGAAACATCTCTTCTCGATTGTCTGATAAAACAATCATTTTGGGTATATTCCGACTTAAATTTGAAGCCCTTTGTAAACCAGATGTGAATTTGGTAGTATTTTCTACTTCAATGATAAGAGCTATCTCATTTTCTTGTAACCACAACATATCAATCATTTCAATTCTCTCTTTGGCGATATTATCGTAGTTTAAAAAATCGATATTAGTTAAATCTGTATATTCGCTAAGTCTTTTTTGTTTATATAATTCAGATTGTTCTTTTTTCCCGATAAAAATTTTGTGCCCTAATTTATGACCAATTTCTGAGAGGATATACAAAATTTCAGTATGTCTTGAAATTTCTTTCTCGACCACCATATAATTATATAAATATTTTCCGCCCGACTTAGTGGTAAACTTCATTAACACATCATCTATAGACTTTAAATCAGGTGTTAAACCATTTGGATATCTGACAAATATATCGCCTAAAACATCATCAAGACTAACAATTGTTTTTCTTCTAAGTAGTGCAAGTATTGACTCTTCAACTCTATCTGTTAGGACTCTATCGGGGTGTTTTATATATTTATTTGGGTGTTTAAACCACCAATTGTTTCCTGCTTTATTCGTGTCATTTTCCAAAATCACAAAAATGGGTCCGACATACTTTTCTAATATCTTTTGTAAGTTTGTGTCAAAATCAGATAAATCATAACCCGCTAATGATATTTCAGCAAGCAAACCATTGAATAAAAATTGATATGGAGTTGGTTCGTTTCGTAAACCGATAATTTCTATTGCTGTTGCTAAAACAAAATGTTCTAATTCTGTTAAATCATTGTTTATTCTTAAAGTTGTGTTTTTTAAACATCGGATGTAAAAATCTGTGCCTGAAGTTCCATAAGGGTTTGCAACGTTTGCATCACCTGTTCTGCGGTTTTGTTGGTGAATTACTTTTTCGATGGAGAACCCTGCAAGTGTGATTGATTTTAAAAAGGCATTCCATATTTCGATTTGTTTATTGTGAAATGTCAGAACTAATTTTCCATCGGGTTTTAATAATTTATAGAGGTTTTTCAAAGAATTTGTAAATCTTTGTTTATATATTTCTGTATTGATAACACCTTTTTTAATAGTTATTTCTGCATCTAAGTTTGGTTTATATTTTTCATTAATATTTTGCAACCAAACAAGCCAAATCAGAGACAAATCCAAGTATTGAACAAGCCCCCCGTAAGGTGGGTCAGTCATGATAAAGTCGATTGAGTTTTCTGGAATATAGTCAAGTATCGTATTAACATCAACTATTCCATATTTTATATCAAATCCAGTTAATTTTTGCTTTTGTTTATAACTGTTATCTACATAAACTATTTTTGGTTCTTTACCAAGGTATTGCGGAATTGAAGATAGACAACTGGTTACTGATTGTTTTCCAATGCAGCTACTTTTGAATATGAGAAGTGCGTTCATTTCCATCTTTCGAGAGGAGCAAATATATGCAGACCTACCCCAACTCGTAGAAAAATCTCTGTTTGCTGCTTCTTTACGTGGAACAGACATTTTAGTGCATAAATGAAGTGATTGTATAAAACCAAACAATAGTTGCTTTTTTATGTTTTCATTTGTTTGGTTTCTTATCTCATCAAATATTTTTGATAAAATATATAGATTTCTTTTTGTCCATAAATTAGCAAATTTTTTGCCTCCGAGACACATGATAAAATTTGCAGAAAAAGACGGTGATATTGGAAAATCATCGTTTGGATTCCAAAAAGGTATTTCGATTTCAGACATTGAAATTGCTTTTTCAATGTCATTTTGATTTGGTTTAGCAGTGTATCTTTCAACTTTTTTTGTAGTGGAGTTTTTCTTGATACCTAACTCATATAGAGAATCTTTGTCCCATTTGTAGCAGACTACTTCTTCTGGTTCATTGTTTTCTCTTGAGTCGGTGTAAAAATATTTTTGATATACACTATCTTGCTTTATTTTTATCAGGATATTGGAAACCTCTTTTAAAAAGAGTTTTTTTTCAAAAGGTGAGGTCATTACTTCAACTATGAATGATGTTAATGGATTCAAATCGAACCCTATCACTTTTCTACCTGCTTTGACTGCTTCAAAAATGCTGATTGCACTGCCTGCAAAAGGATCTAAAAACAAACCATCTTCTGTTGTGTAATTTTCGATATACTTTCGCCAAATATTATGAGGCTTTTTTCCCCAGTACTTCATTGCAGTATATATTGGTGGTCTAACATCTTCCACTAATGCAAAATTGATATCTTCCATACTATTATCCTAAATATTTGATGAGAACCATTTTTTGCATATATGTAATTTTGTCAATCATTTGGTATACAAAAAATTGAAAAATAGCTATGTATCGGTACCATCCAAGTTATATAGGTATAAAGCGACAGGGGTGTTTTTCATGCCCGGTGGATTACAAAGTGTCATGGTTCGAATATATGTAACAAAAAATACGATATATAGTTTTACTGAATATTAGATATATGCGTAATGTATTATTTTTAGGTTTAATCAGTTTTTTTACTGATCTCAGTACAGAGATGGTCTACCCATTGATTCCAGTCTATTTGTTATCTATGGGTGCAGGTCCCGCTTTAATGGGATTAATAGAAGGCATTTCTGAGAGCTTAGCAAGTTTATTGAAAGTTTATAGTGGGTATATCACAGACAAATCACAGAAGAAGAAACTCATTGCATTTTGGGGGTACGCCTCTGGTTTTTTTTATAAAATAGCTTTACTTTTAGCAACTACATGGGTCGGTATTTTATCTGCTCGAGTGCTAGATAAGCTCGGAAAGGGTATTCGTACCACTCCAAGAGATGTATTAATAAGTGAAAGTGCAGACAAAGATAGTATGGGAAAAGCTTTTGGACTACATAAAGCTTTAGACAAATATGGTGCTGCTATGGGTATATTACTTACTTATTTTATATTACGATCATTCGCGAATAGTGGAGACACAATTTCAGAACAAGCCCCTCAAATCGAGATAAGTTATATTAAAAATCTATTTTTTATTTCTATGATACCCGCTGTGTTGGGATTGATGATGTTCTATTTCGTAAAAGAAAGGAAAATTGTCAGAGTCGAAAGCGAAAGAACAGTATTTTGGAAAGATTTTAGAAAAATAAACAATCAACTGAAGCTTTATTTAATAGTAGTTTTTATTTTTACTCTAGGAAATTCATCTAAAGCATTTTTTTTGTTAAAAGCTCATTATGTTGGTTTTAATACTCTTGATGTGATACTTTTGTACTTCGTATATAATATAGTAGCTGGAATATTTTCTATGCCATTTGGTAAAATGTCAGATAAATATGGCAGGAAAAACTTGTTAGTCCCTGGCTATATTTCATTTGCATTATGTTATATAGGTTTTGCATTTGCTAGCAACATGGTGATGATAGTACTAGTGTTTGTGCTATATGGTATTTATACTGCGATGATTACAGGCGTAGAGCGAGCATTTGTTTCTGAAGTTTCACCTATCAAACTCAAAGGTACTATGCTTGGACTTCATTCAACTATTTCAGGTATTGCTTTATTACCAGCTAGCATCATTGCTGGATTGTTATGGAGTATATTTGATAATTCATCTGCACCATTTATTTTTGGAGCTTCTATGTCTATCGTTGCTACAATCATATTAATAGTCTTTATGAAGAGTAATTCTAAGTCAAGTGCTCAACAAGTAGTTTAAATATACAAAAAGATTGTTTGGGTGAATAATATATAGTAGTTTCTGACTCTGTATATAAAATATTAACTTCATACTAGTGGACAACTACTCCGCCCCTTCGCAGTCCACACCTTTGTCTAGAAGAGGAATTGAGAGGGCGATACGGAGATCGCCCCTTCAAAAAACACCCCCCTTTGGCACCCCTCTCTAGAGGGGAATATTGGTTGTTGCGTGCAACAGCCTTGTCATTGCGAGCTTGCGAAGCAATCTATAACTACCCCGTCTGCTTCGCAGTCCACACCTTTGTCTAGAAGAGGAATTGGGCGGGCGATACGGAGATCGCCCCTTCAAAAAACACCCCCCTTTGGCACCCCTCTCTAGAGGGGAATATTGGTTGTTGCGTGCAACAGCCTTGTCATTGCGAGCTTGCGAAGCAATCTACAACTACCCCATCCACTTCGCAGTCCCGTCTTTGTCTCTAAGAGGGATTGGGCGGACGATACAGAGATCGCCCCTACAAAAAACACCCGCCTTTGGCACCCCTCTCTAGAGGGGAATATTGACGGACGATACGGAGAATACCCCTACAGGTGGGAAATTGTGTACAAAAAAAAGGGACCCGAAGGTCCCTTTTTTTATTTATTATATGATCTTATTTCAACATGATCATTTTTCTTGTAGTTGTGAGTTCGTCAGTAGTCATGCGATAGAAATAGATACCGCTACCTACTTGTAGGTTATCATCATCTACACCATTCCACTCTATTACATGGCGTCCTGCATTATAATGATTGTTCAAGAGTGATTTTACTTTTTGTCCTTTCACATTATAAATGTCGATTTTTACATTACCTTCAGTAGCTTTGTCAAAAGCAATCAAAGTAGACGGATTGAATGGGTTAGGATAATTGTTTTTGAGAGCAGTAACTGTAGGTAACTCAGTAATATCTTTATTGTCAACACCATCAACATATATACGATTCGACATAGCTCCAGTTGAGTAGTTTTCGTTTTCATATACAGACTGGACAATATACTGGTACCATCCAATTTGACCTGCCATGGCATTTGTATGAGTGTAGAATGTAGTTGGGACAAATGAAACTATTAGATCCCAATTTTGTGGGTTACCAATAGTGGTTTCTAGACATCTAAAGATTCTATATCCAAGTAGTACACGGCTATCGTTAGTGATAGAATTTTCGCTTCGATATGTTTCAATATTTTGAGTCAAGTAAGCAAATGGATTATGTTCAATTATTCTACCATGATTTAAAGCAGCGATAGATTCTGTTTCCATTCCACCAAAAGTGGTAAAATCCTCTTCATTAGGAAGATGTGATAATATTGCGGGTCCTTGTGCACCTGAAGCCATAGCTTTTATGCCCCAATTTCCTGGAGTAATTTGGCTAGATAGCCCTGGTAATGTATTCCATTGTCCATCCCAGAAAATTACATCACCAAAATTTGGTGTGTGGTTATTTACCATGAAGGCTGGATGACCTCCACTTAGCTGTTCTATTTGAAGACCAAACCATAATTCTTGGTTTGTCGGTATTGGAATTTCTGAGGACAAGGTTACTTCATTCCAATTCATCCAAGTGAATGAAGGGATAGTTTGTGTATGCACTAAAGTTCCTGGATTCCATGGACTAGCAGTACCTCCTGTGTAAACTTTTAATGCAAAATTAGGAGGAGTAGGACCTTGAGAAGTTGACTGGTAAGGATAGAATGAGATTTTGCTCAAATAAGCACCTGCAACACCCTGAGCTGTAAGCTGGGCTGCAGTGAACCTTTGCATTATTTCGTAAGTCCAAGGTAAATAATCTGGATTCACACCGAGAGCATTTATATATGTGTCTGTAGTATTGTGAGTAAACCAAATATCTATGCCCGGTGTAGGCTCTTCCCAAACGACATTAACTGTACCAGTATCACCAACACGAGCAACTACTACATTGCGAGGATTATAGGCTATTTCATAAATTGTGACATCGATATGTAGGTTGGTAGTACCGACAACTACATTATCATCTACATGGCGAGAGTATCCTTCTTTATTGATGGTGAGAGTATATGTTCTGCTAGCGTAAACACCAGGTATGGTAAACTGTCCTGTAGCATTTGTAGTTATACCAGTATAGTTTTCGTATCCTTCTAATCTTACAGTTGCACCAGCGATACCTGTCATAGTATCAGAACCTATTACAGTACCTGTAACGGTTACAGTTGCATTTTGGGTCATAGAGAAGTTCACTGTTGTAACTTGTGTATTTGTAATGACAACATTATTGTTCACATAATCTTGATAACCGTGTTTAGTAGCTGTGATACCCTGTGTTCCTGTTGGAACATAGTT
>Ga0123353_10006461_pt1 | contig 15603 bp, 8 predicted proteins | sample TergutLab28metaG_3_FD_92763 | JGI IMG/M metagenome (GOLD analysis project Ga0123353, IMG submission 92763) | Labiotermes labralis P3 segment gut microbial communities from Petit-Saut dam, French Guiana - Lab288 P3 | ecosystem: Host-associated > Arthropoda: Insects > Digestive system > Gut ... | reverse complement strand
TTGGGAATGTTTTTCATCTTGATATTCAGCATAATAGTGGCTTCGCAATTTAATCCTGTAACATTTGTAGGGGAAGCGCTTCAAATATTCCTCTTCGTTTTAAGTATTACCTTAATTACTATTATCTTACACCTGATTTTCTGTCGTATTTTTAAAATCCCCGGCGATTTATATTCTGTAGCTATTGTAGGGATGTTGTGTTCCCCGCCTTTTATTCCTCCTATTGTGGCGGCTATGGGCAATCGCAAAGTGTTGATTAGCGGGATAACGATCGGGCTTGCGGGATACGCTATTGGGACATACATTGGCGTAGGGATGTACTACTTGTTGGAGTTGTTTTGAGAACCCTCACTTTCTCCGCACCAAATAAACCGTATAAAACACCAATCCCACCCAAATAAAGCCAAAGCAAATGGCGTGGGCGGCGGTAAATGCTTCTTTAAACAGCAAAATTCCGATAAGAAGTTGCAACGTAGGAGATAGGTATTGGGTAAAGCCTAGAGTGGTTAAAGAAACGGTTTCCGCCGCTTTTCCAAACAGAAACAGCGGAATAGCGGTGAGGGGACCCGCCAAAACAAGGAGCAAGAGGGTAGAAACATAGGTAAGTGGGTAGCTATTGGTGTGGTTCACAAAGGTCATGGTTAGAAAGCCAAGCGCTACCGGCAACGCAATTACAGTTTCTACGGTGAGCGCCGGCATTGCCTCCAATTGCGCTTTTTTCCGCAAGAACCCGTACAGTGAGAAGGTGCAGGCTAACACAATGGCTACAAAAGGGAAAGCGCCATAGCTGAAAGTGAGCCAGGCAACACCGAAAAAAGCAAAAGCCAGCGCCACTTTTTGTATGCCGGAGAGCCGCTCTTTTAAAAAGAAAACTCCCAAAATAACATTAATAAACGGATTGATGTAATATCCTAAAGAAGCATCTACGATACGCCCGTTCTCTACCGCCCAAATGTAAAGTGTCCAATTTATGGTAATGAGCACAGCGGTGCCCAAGAGATATAAGAGCTTCCTTTTGCTTCTAAGGATGAGGCGGAAATCGGTTTTAAAAACTACCAAAGACAAAATAACCATAAACACCGCAGACCATAAAATACGGTGAGCCACAATCTCATACGGTGTAATGCCGGACAGAAGATACCAATAAAGCGGAATCATCCCCCACATTAAATAAGCGCCGATGGCGTAAAAAATTCCCTTAGACTTATACATGACTATTTCGAGGCGCGAAAATATAGCATTTTCCCCTCGTATCTTTGCCGCCACAAATGAATTGAAAATAATCCTGCAACTTGGAATACCGATTGTTTTAATAAAAAATAAAGAAAATTACCAAAAAAATCCCCTTTTTCTTACCATATTAAAAAATATATACTTTTGCGGGTTAATTTTGCAAATTATACTTTAAAAATATTTATTAACCAAATCAATTATTCATTATGAAAAAAATTATTACGCTATCAGTTTGCATGGCACTTATTACAGTGTTGTGCACATGGAGTTTAAATGCTCAACAATTGATTCAAAGAACACAGGCTGAAGAAGCTATTTCTGCTAAGTCTTTGGATGGGAATCTCTCTGTTTCAGAAGCAAAATCTTCCGTTCTAAAATCATTGGAAAGATCGGGAACGGTTGTTTTCTATGAAGGCTTTGAAGGCACCACAGGATCCGCGCTTCCGGCAGGATGGACAGCTTCTCCTGCCCCCGGTACTACACATTCGTGGACAGCAACGAATAACGGCATGGTTACACACAAAAGTTTAAGAGGGGTAGGTTGTTTTTATGCAAATTCTTCAGCTCGCAATGCCTGGGCTTATACGCCGGGAATTACTCTTGATGCAGGTGTTACATACACCATACAGTTTTGGTTAAGACAACCGGGCTTTGGTCGCACCGAATTTGATAAGTTCCAAGTAAAAATTGGTGAAACAGCATCAGCTGCAGGAATGACCACAGAGCTTTATTCCAACACCGATACGCGAATTTATTTATGGACTCCTATTATCTGTTCCTTTACACCAACCACTGCCGGCACCTATTACCTTGGATTCAACTGCTTCACATCTGCAGGTGAAGGCGATGCAGTTGGTTTCGACGATGTTTCGGTTACTGTGGCAAACACAAACGATTTGTTTGTTAATGTGGCTCGTCCTTACCCCTATACAATGGTTCCGAAAACGCAAACCGTACTTCCTTCGCTTTCGGCTCAAGCTTACAATATCGGCACAGCTCCACAAACCAATGTGCAGTTGACTATTAATCATAACGGAACTACATTCGAACCCTCTGCACCGACTACTATTGCCCCTACCGCGTCAGCAAATTTTAGCATTACTACTTCTACTCCGGATATTACTGTGGGCGACCATACGATGACCTACACCATATCGCAAAATGAAACCGATAATGATCTGACCGATAATGTGGCAACCAGCACTTTTCAAGGAACGGGCAGCGTTTTTGCAGTTGATGATAATACTACGTATTGGATACTTGGCTCTCAGCAAAGTATGACTACTCATGGAAATGTTTACACTTTTACCCAACCCACCAAACTTTGTCAGGTAAAGTACTATTCTTATGCCGGCAATACTACAAATCTCACTTTGGGCGTTTATCCGGTAACCGGAGACCTCAATGATATAGAAAATGTTACGGTAGGCACAACTTCCGTTATACCGACCCAAACTGTATCGAAACCAAATGCAACGGCTTGGCAAACAGTTAATATTACCGGAACGCCCACCATTCCGGCAGGCACCTATTTTGTAAGTTTTACAGAAACATCAAACACTGCACCTATGTATATTTTGGCAGATAACAATTACAATAACAGAATGGGTTTCCAAAGAAGCGGAAATAATTTAATACCGAATTATCGTGTTATGATGCTTCGTTTGGAAGTAGATCTTAATGATAATGACATAGCTATTAATGCAAGCGTTCCTCCATTTGCAAAAATTCCGGTATCACAAACTGCCCTTCCATTCCCTACAACATTGACGGCAAGAGCACAAAATGTAGGGTTGACCGCACAAACCAATATAGTGTTTTCTGCTTCTTTTAACGGAATATCACTTGGAGAATCAACCCCAATTGCTAATCTTAATGCACTTGCGACTTCTGCAAACATGAACATTACGCCGACTGCCGAAACAACTTACCCGACAGTTGCAGGTACCTACGATTTTGTATATACCGTAACTCAAAGCGAAACAGACGAAAACCCTGCGGATAATACCGTTACATTTCCACTTGAAATCGGAAATACATACGCATTGGAAAACCTTGGAACATTCACTGCCGGAGTAGGCAATACCTCTCCGATTTCAGCAGGAAATATATTTCCAATACAAGCCGAAGCAATTTTGAAGCAGGTTATAGTTGGATTTAGCAGTGCCACTACTATGAATTACAGTGTATCGCTATATAAAATGTCTAATGCTACCACTCTTGTTACTCCTGCTGTATTTACACACACAGCAACCCGAACAGAAATGGGACTTCAATACCTGACAGTTCCTCAAACAGTATTGGAACCGGGTAATTATTTTCTGTGTGTGAACCAGCTTGGAAATGACAATATGTCTCTCACTTACGATACACAGACAGGTTCTACAAGACTTAAAACCATCAATTCCGGCGGTACAACTATAGGAGACCAAGCTAATTTTGGTGCCGGACTTATTCGTATGGTATTTGCACCTCCCTGCGAGCAATCCGTAACAGATTTAGCAGTGGAGTATACAGAGGAAACCTGCAACGCCATAATCACTTGGACAGCGCCGGAAGTGGACTTTAATCCCGGTAATTGTGAAGGTGAAACCATAACTATTGGAACAGGAGGTGCAAGCACAAATATTGCTCCTTTTCCAGGATATTATGGATTTAATATATCGTACAATATCTATAGAGCTGCGGAAGTAGGGAAAATTGGCGAAATTGAAAGTATAGATTTTGATATTCGCACTGCAACAGCTGCAAGTTCCGGATTAGGAAGAGTATTAAGAGTTTATTTGATGGAGATTCCCGCAGGCAGTACAATTGACGAAAGTCAATCGTGGAATAACTTGATCTCCGGTGCAGCTTTAATTTTTGAATCTACTGCTTTTGATATTACCCCAAGTGCCTGGTTTAAAATTACCCTTCCCACTCCTTTCTTCTATGCAGGTGAGGGAGATTTAGTGGTACTTATGCAAGGAAGTGGCTGTGCCACAGGTGGAAGTTGCAGTATTACTGCAGCTTACACAGCAGTAACAGCAGCATCAGGCTTGTCTAAATCGTGGTATAGAGATACTACTCCTTACGATTTTAATGCTATTTTATCCGGTTTAACAGGTAGTACCAATCTAACATATCGCAGTGATGTGAAATTCAATATGTGTACAGCGCCTCCCAATACTTTCAACGTTTACAGAAATGACGAGTTTATTGCAAATACAGGCGCTCCAACTTATACGGATAGCGGATTTGACATTTATGAAGGGCACACATGGAGTGTTGCGGTAGTTTGTCCGGAAGGTGGAGTATCTGAGCCGGTTAGTATAACTGTAGAGCCTTGCACAGAGCGCGGCGATTGCGATCCTGCCGTTTTGGCGGTTGAGCGTGTTGAAACAGGCAACCAGCTTACATGGACATCGGATCCTGCCGGTCTCACTGCAAGAATTTACCGCGACGGCGTAAGAATAGCTACCGAAGCAACCAGCCCCTATATAGATCCATTAGCAGATTATTATGCAGCTTGCTATGTAGTAGAACTTATTTGCGGAAACGGGTTCTTTGCAGAGATGTCGAATGAAGCGTGTCTTGAAGGATGTGACTTTCTCACTGCTACCGTAGGAACAGGAACTACCACCACTAATACCATATTTGCCGGAAGCTATGGACGGAACTTAGGATATCATATCTATCTGGCTGAGGAAATTGCAATGGCCGGTGATATTGAAAGCTTCAGTTTTAACATGGGCACAGTAGCTGCCGGAGTAGGAAGAGAGTTGAAACTCTATTTGATGGAAGTTCCTGCAGGTACTCTAATTGCCGAAAATCAATCTTGGAACACCTTGATCTCCGGTGCAACGTTAGTTTATGATTCTACGAATTTTGAAGTAACAACAGGCACTTGGAAAAAGTTTATCCCTATAAATTCTTTTGTTTATACCGGCGAGGGAGATTTAGTGGTACTTTTTGAATCAAAAGGTTGTGCTCCAGGGGGAGGTTGTACAACTCCTGTATATGCTTCTGCCGTAACCGCAGCATCGGGTTTGGCAAAAACGTGGCTAAAGGATACTAATCCTTTCGATTTCGATGTTGATTTATCTGTTCTTCTTACTACGCCCCCAACAGGTCTCAGCACTACTATTACCACTAGTCGCGCTAATATCCGTTTTACGCTATGTCCTCCGGCAGGTTTCTGTTATCCTCCAACGAATCTGGAGGTTTCCAACATCACGGCTTCTATGGCAGATGTTATATGGGAAGATCATGCAACAGGCTCTTCATACGAATATGAATATAAATTAGCTTCCGAAACAGATTGGGGTACAACTCATACTACTACAGGAGCTAATATTTCTTTAACCGGATTGAGCGATAACACTGCCTATCAGGTAAGAGTAAGATCTGTTTGCAGCTCCTTTGATAATGAAAGCACTTGGATAACAGCAAGTTTTACTACAGCTTGCATGTTGGCTACAGCACCATGGTATTATGGATTTGAAGATGGTGTGCATAGTAGTACAATTATTCCCTGTTTTACTCAAGCAGCGGTTACAGGTACCGGTTCATGGACAATTAATAGAACAGAGACAGGTTATAATAGAACTCCACGTACGGGGTCTGCTAATGCTACCCTTGTCTATAGCAATACCCGTTGGCTATTTAAAGAGATTTATTTGGCACCCGGTGTGTATAGTTTTGGAGTATGGGCAAGACAAGACGGAGCAACAGCAGCTAACGCCGGAATTACTTTAAGCTATGGAACAACGCCTACGGCTGCCGGTATGACTACAGTTCTCCCAAGAACAGGATTGGTGAACGGAAATTATCAAGAGGTGAGTGGAAAAATTACCATTACAACGGCAGGAAACTATTTTCTAGGGATACTTGGAGAAATCAACAGCAGCCCATGGTATATATCAATTGATGACATCTGGGTAGAATTAATGCCCAATGTAGATATGCAAGCGCTTACCATTACCGGACCTACTTTGGTGGAATCTTATGCTGATTATGACTATACGGTAATAGTTAAAAACAACGCCCATGCTGCCGCAAATAACTACACGGTAAGAGTGGAAACCGAATCGGGTCAAGTGTTGGCTCAAAGGGTTATAACCGATGCGTTGGCATCGCTTGCAACAGCAGAGCACACGTTTTCTATTACTTTCCCGAACTCGCTGGTTGGAAACTTTAATATTAAAGGAGTGGTAGCAATTACAGGAGATGAACGCCCAGAAAACAACCAAACCCCATTGTTTGGAGTAGAACTTCTGCCGGAAACAGATGCAGTTGGTACTATTGGAACAGGAACCGGCGATTTACAGGCAATTCCCTTCAATTTCTATTATAAGTCTTCTGTAGCACAATCTATTTACCTTGAATCGGAAATTCAAGCGGCACTTGGAGAGGGAATTGAAACCGGTATGATCACACAAATAAGATACCATTATAATAGTACGGCAGCTGCTGCTACTGATGCTACTACTTCAATGATACCGGCAATTAAAGTTTATATGGTTACTACTGAATTAAGCACTTTATCCGGAACTTGGATTCCTACGAATCAATTTACATTAGTATATGAAGGGATGGCAGCTATTCCGATAGGACGTTCCGAATTAATCTTAAATTTGGATGTTCCGTTTAATTATACCGGTGGTAATTTGTGTATCATGACACAAAGACCATGGGATACATCAGATCCGGGCTATCTGACAGGTGTAAACGCATTGGTATCTACCGCAACCCCAAATGCTCGTACACGTCAAAGCCATCAAGACGCTGCTTCACCGGGAGTTACACCGGATAATAACACAGGAACAGGATCAGGAGTAACACTAAACACCCTGAATACCATTCCTAATCTTACATTGCTTGCAACGGTTTATTACAAGTTAAAAGATGTTATTAGTACCGGCGGAGGTGCAGTGGTTACATTAGACGGCGACTCGGTATTACGTGGAGAGGATGCCACTATTAATATCATAGTAGATGATTGTTACACGCTTCTTGATGTACTTTTTGATGGGGTATCTCAAGGACCTATTACTCAACATACATTTTATAATTTAAGAGAAGCACTCCCGGCTATTGAAGTAGTTACCGAACTTAATCATCATGATATAATGATTACTTACGGTCCGGACGGAACGGTTACACCCAATGGACTCCTAAGCGCGCTGCCCTGCGGAGATGAACTAACACTCTATTTTACGCCCAGAGTAGGATATGCTGTTTCTACCATCATCAAAAATGGCGAGCCCCAAGAGTTTACGCCAAATTGTACAGAATGGAGTACTGCTATTACAGCAGATGCTACCCTTCATGTTACATTTGCAAAAGCCATTCTATACATTTCAACAAACGTATCTGGAACTTGTGGCAATAGCGATATTACTCCTAGTAGCGATGGTCTTCCTTATGGAGTGCCCGTGCATTATAATGCGCACATCACCTTTACATTTAATCCGGATGAAGGCTGTAGAGTAGCTGAAGTGCTCGTTGATGGAGAGGCTGTTACACCTACTGCAATAAACACTTACACATTATATTATGTAACCCGAAATCATACCATTGATGTTACTTTTGAAAAAATTCCTTATCCAATCAACGCATCTATCAACGGAAACGGTACAATTTCAGATGCAGGCATCACCTATGTAAATCATGGCACTAACAAAACTTATACCTTTAGTGCAGCTACCGGTTATAGAATTGCCAATGTATTTGTTAACGGTGTAAATAATACAGCCGCTGTTAATTCCGGAACTTATACCTTTACAAATGTTACGGCAGCGCAAACAATTACCGTAGTCACTGCCATTAAAACATACACCATTGAGGCTACTGTTGATGGTGCCGGCGGATGGATCACTCCGGAAGGAGAGATTACAGTTAATCACGGAGATAACAAAACGTTTAGCTTCACTCCGGCTACAGGATTTGAGATAAGCAGAGTATCAGTTAACGGTGCAGTTAATGCTACTGCTTTGGCAAACGGCTTCCACACATTCACAAATATTACGGCAAATCAAACAATTGAAGTCACCTTTGCTGTAAGAACATATAGAATGAACGCAATTGCCGGCGCCAATGGCTCTATCTACCCAACGGGCAGCATGGATGTTGAATATGGTGACGAGGTAACTTACTTCATTACTCCGGATGAAGGTTATGAGGTAGCATACGTATTGGTGAATGGAAACAACATAGGCGCTATTGCTTCCTATACGTTTGCTGAAATAGATGCAGATGGAGAGATTGAAGTTTCATTCTCTGCAATTACCCCTACAACAGAAACATATACTGTTAATGCTACTGCAAGCGCCGGTGGAACGATCACTTCCGAAGGAAGCACTACCGTTGAATCCGGACAAAACATGACGTTTACTTTCACTCCAAATACAGGATTTAAGGTTGACAGAGTGTTCGTTGACGGCATTGTAAATATGGCTGCTGCCGCAGACGGGTTCTACACGTTTACAAATATTACTGCAGACCATACTATTGAGGTATTCTTTGTTTTAAGAATATTTGTAATGAATGCAACTGCCGGCGCCAATGGTTCTATTTACCCAACGGGCACCATGAATGTAAACTATGGCGACGATGTAACTTATTCTATCACTCCGAACAATGGCTATCAAATATCGCAAGTACTGGTAAATGGATCCGACGTAAACGTTGATAATACCTATACATTTACTGAAATAGACGCAGATGGAACAATTGAAGTTTCTTTCTCTCTAATACTGGGTATTGACAATCCAACTACTGCCGGAATCTCCATATATAGCCAAAGCAACATTGTGAATATAGTGAACGCTAAGCTCTTGCCTATTCACGATGTATCTATCTTTGATATGTATGGACGCGTAGTATGGCAAGGCAAAGCCACCGATCGCCATAATACGATTACATTAGATGTAGCCAACGGCATTTACACCGTTCGCGTAGCTACAGACGAACAATTTACAACGACGAAAGTTTCTATTCAAAGATAAACTCTAAGAAAAATTGAAAACCAAAGGGCGCTCCATTTTGAAGCGCCCTTTTTTTTAAAAAATTTTAAATTTTAAATCTTAAATTTTAAATCTTAAATCTCCCCGCACACCACTTATTCATCTCCTTCGCCGCAACAAATTGCAACCCTAACTCGCCACATTTTTGCGAAATCATCTCAAAATCTTCTCCCGCATAAAACCCGCTCAAAAAAATTACCCCGTTTTTATTTAGCACCTTAACATAATCAGGCAAGTCGCGAAGTAAAATATTGCGATTAATATTGGCAATAATGACATCATATTTTTCACTTTCAGTTAATAAAGAAGCATCTCCAAGTTTTACCGTAATTGTTTCGGCATTATTTCGGGCATTGTTTTCAATATTATTCAAATATGCCCATTCGTCATTGTCAATAGCGGTAACGGGGCGAGCGCCTCTCAAATGCGACAAAATTGCCAGAATGCCGGTGCCCGCGCCCATATCCAACACACTTTTATTTTGAAGATCTTCTTCCAGCAAAAACTCAATCATTAAGGAAGTGGTTTCATGGTGTGCCGTTCCAAACGACATTTTAGGCTCTATTACAATTTCGTATTCGGCATCTAAATGAGATGGATGAAAAGGCGCACGAATGAAACATCTGCCTGCAATCATCACCGGTTCATAGTTCGATTCCCAAACCGCATTCCAATTCTGCTGCTCAATCTCCCGAATGGTGTATTGAATGTTCGTTTGCGTTTGATAGCGATCAAAAAGTGCCTTTATATCTTTCTCATTATAGCTATTTTCCGGAATATAGGCGAACAAAAGAGCTTCGGCTTCTCCGTCGGCAAAGCTCTCGCAACCCAAATCAGCTAAAAACGAAATGAAAATATCTTTCCATGGAAAAACTTCGGAAAAAGTTAGGGTAATTTCATAGTAATTCATAAATCAAATTTAGTTTTTGCGGCAAAAATAAAAATTTTAACCATTTTTCATTAATAGATTTTCCTCTGTGAAACCCTGCGTTTTCCGTGTCCTGTATTAAATTTTTAGTACAAAACACGAAAAAATGTAGAGTTCCACAAATAATTTCGTTTTTTTAATGATTTTATCATAATAATTCAACCATAAAAGTAATGCCACATTAGAAAAAAAAACATTCCTTTGCCAACCAATTCTATCAAAAGAATAGAATTACACAAAAACAATATTATTAATTAAAAACCAATTAATCATGATTCTGAAAAAAATGTTTTTATTTCTTTTTATTGCTTGTTTTACAACAGCTTTATTTGCACAAACCATTGTATCAACCATTTCTGCTAATAAAAATGTTATTTTGGAAGAGTACACCGGCACAAACTGTCCGTATTGCCCTGACGGACATAAAGTCGCGGCTCAAATTATGGCAAATAATCCAGGGCGTGCTTATGCCATCAATATCCACCAAGGAGGATACTCAGGTAGTAATCCGGATTATAAAACTCAATGGGGAAATGCTTTAGCTCAACAATATAGTATTAATTCTTATCCAAATGGAACGGTAAACAGAGGAGCATCTGCCACTTCCGATAGAGGACAATGGACCACTCAATCTAACGCACGCCTTGCCGAAGTTTCTCCGGTTAATGTGGCTGCTGCTGCTACTATTGACTGGAATACAAGAGTATTAACTGTTATGGTTGAAGTATATTACACCGGAAACGCAACCAATCAAACAAATAAATTGAATGTTGCATTACTGCAAAATAATGTATTAGGTCCTCAAGTTGGAGGATCTAGCTACTACCCTGCTATGGTGCATTATGGAAATTTATATCAACACATGCACATGTTTCGCCATTTATTAACCGAACAATGGGGAGTAGATATTCCTGCTACAACACAAGGAACTTTCTACACAAAAACATTTACTTACGAAATTCCGGAGCATCTTCGCAATGTACCTCTTTGCTTGGAAGATTTAGAAATATTAGCGTTTGTTTGTGAAGGAAACAAAACCATACTTTCCGGCTGTAAAGCAGCACTAACGTTTGAGAATAGACCTGCCGTAGTAGGTAGAATAGAACAAATTGAAGATAAATTTATTGCAGGTTGCGACGGTTCTTTCAGTGCTATTTGCATTATTAGAAACTCTAACGACTTTGCAGTTAATTCTATAGAAATAACTTACACTATTGCTGGCGGAGCCACCAATGTATATACATGGAGTCGAAGAACGATTGCCGCACAAACATGGGATACGATACATTTGCCCACTTTTATGATTGAACCGAACGTAAATCGAAATCTTTTGGTTACACTTTCAAAAATTAACGGAGAAAACGCTAACAGCTCTTTAAGCAAAACCATTAAAAAAGACATTACACAAGGCGATAAAGCTATGAAGTTTATTTTGGCTACCGATCGGTATGCCTCTGAAACTACTTTCAAAATCTTTAATCCGGATGAAACAATTCTTTTACAAGGTGGCCCATGGTCTAATTCATCAACTAACACTATAACAGTGAGAGAGTTCGATTTTAATCCTAAAATGGAAGGTTGCTATAAAGTTGAAGTGTACGACTCTCACGGAGATGGCATCAATGCAGGTTTTGGTGCCGGATATGTTAGAATTTTAAATAATGCCGGAAATTCAATTTATAATAATAATGGGAAATTCGGATCCAAGTTAACAGCGATGGTTTCAGTTGACACTGTTGTTACCTGGCATAAAATTACAGCATCAAACGGTCAAAATGGCACTATTAACCCTACAGGAGTTAAAGAATACATGGTAGGTGGAAGTGCTAAATATAGATTCCTCCCTAATGCTAATTATGAGGTAGATGAGGTGTTAATTAACAACGAACCCGTAGAGTTGGAGCAACCCAACGAATATACTTTTTCTAATATAGATAAAGATTATACCATTCGCGTAACTTTCAAATCAAAGGTGGGTATTAAAGATGTAAATGGAGTGCATATTTCTATTACTCCAACTCCGGTAAACGACAAACTATACGTAACCGGCATGTATGACAAACTAGAAATTTTTTCTACCTCTGGTCAACTTCTTACTACTGCCTTTAGTGAACCTTCCATTGATGTTAGCCGGTTAGCAAGAGGAGTGTATTTTGTTAAAATTCAATCAAACGGACAGGTAACTACTTTTAAGGTGGTGAAGTAAATGGAATTAAGATTTAAGATTTAAAATTTAAAGATTTTAAAATTTAAAAATTTAAAGATGAAAAAGCTACTCACATTATTGCTAATTAGCGTATTTGTAATAGGTTATGCCCAAAATTTTGAACTTACAGATAGTAGAGAAAATCCGTATACTGATGGAGATACTATTTCTGCAATCATCACTACAGCAGATCTTAATTTTAGAGATGAATATGTGATAGAGATTTTGGTAAAAAACCTCACCGATTTTGCCTTGGATGTAAAGACATCGCGTACAAATATTATAGTGGCAAACGGAATGCTGGCCTATGTGTGTTTCGGGGAGTGCGATGACACCGGTAATATATATGATATGGATTATTTGATTGAGGGAGACCACGAACCGTATGCATTACACTTAGCCCCAAACGACAACATTGGGTTGAACATGTTTAAACTTGAATTTTGGACGAAACCGGACAAAACTGATAAAATGACGCTTTATGTAGAAATAGACGTGACCCGCATAGGAGTGATGGAATTGAACCATGCAAATGTATCGCTTTCGGCATTTCCTAATCCAGCTCCAGTAAATTCAAGAGTTAGCATATCTTATACACTTGCCGATAAAAACAGCGGCAACAATTTAATAATCAGAAATATTATGGGTGCTGAAGTAATGAGTATGCCGTTGAATCCCGGCAAGAACAGTGCATCAATTGATATTTCTCCCTTAGTACCCGGCGTTTATTTCTATACTATTGAAAATAAAAGCCATATCTCTATTGTAAGAAAGTTAATTGTTAAATAATTTCTATTGAATGCAAATAATATAATCACCTTTAGCCTATTAGTATGGTTATTGCTTATAACTATATCTTTTGTATTGTACAGAAGAAAAATGTCGATAGTGTTGCGCGCATTGTTTTCAACACGTCACTTTCAGCAATTGTTTAGAGAAGGAAAACTGGCATACGGATATATCTATTTTTATCCCATCTTTCTGTATCTCATTGCTTTTCCTTGTTTGGTTTTGTGCTTTTTACAGTTTTATGCTCCGGAGGTGTTGAAAATATACTCTCCGCTATTACTTTATACAGTAACATACGTTGGAGTAATTGTTGTTTTATTAGTATCACAACTGTTTTTATGGTACTTTACAACAATTTTTAATTATCAGGAACAACGGTATTTATACTTAACTACCAAAGCTTTGTACCGCTTTTGCAATGCTTTTGTTTTATTAGCCGTTATTTCTGTGGTATGGTATGCTCGCATTCCGGAGATACTTATTTATATTTATATTCCTTTGTTTTTGGCGATATTTTTTACATTCTTTATCCGTTTTTTAAGTAATATTTCCGGGACGAGTCGTATTCATTTTTTTATATACTTTTGCAGCCTTGAAATTTTACCCTATCTCCTACTCATTAAACTGCTCATTACTAACTTATAAAATTGTATTTTATTTATCGTTTTTCTGCCAATGAAGATTAAAAATATACTTGTTTCTCAAATTGCACCGGCCGATTTTGATAAATCACCATACGCCGATTTAAAACGAAAATATTGTGTCTCTTTTGATTTCTACAAGTTTTTTAAAATTCACAGTATTTCCGGTATTGATTTCCGTAAATCGAAAATCAACATTTTAGATCATACGGCAGTCGTTTTTTCGAGTACAACGACTATTGATTATTTTTTTATGTTGTTAAAAGATTTACGAATAGAGATGCCCAACGAGATGAAATATTATTGCATGACCGATATGGCGGCACATTACCTGCAAAAATATATTCCTTATCGCAAGCGTAAAGTGTTCTTCGGGAAAAACAATAACCCATCCAGTGTTTTTGATTTATTGTTGAAAAATAAAACACACAATTATCTGATCCCATGTGGTGCGGATTTCATGGGCACCCAATTTGCCGAATTTTTCGATAAGCACAATATTAAATATACGCAAGCTGTTTGCTTTACCACTGAGTCTTCAGATTTAAAAAAAGATATTGATTTGTCTAAATACGACATGATTATCTTCTTCAGTCCGGTAGGTATTGCCTCTTTAAAAACTAATTTCCCTGATTTTGTTCAAGGGGAGATGGCTTTTGGTGCTACAGGAGCTGCTGCTGCCAACGCCATCAGGGAAGCCGGATGGGAGTTGCACGTAGAAGCACCGACCAAACAGCATTCAACTATTACTTCCGCCCTTGAAGTTTTCTTAAAGGAATATGCCACACGCCGCAGATAAAAAATTGAAAAACACTTTCCGGAAGTGCGACAGACTAAAATCTTCTTTAGAAATTGAAGTGCTTTATCGCGAAAATCAATTTGTGGTATCTTATCCGTTAAAATGTTATTATCAATTTTCAGAAACAACAGAAAATTCGTGCCATATTTGTGGAATTCGTGCCGCTTTTGCCGTTCCCAAGAAAATATTCAAACATGCTGTGGATAGAAATACGATAAAGCGCAGAATGCGGGAAGCCTTTCGGCTAAATTATAAAAAGATATTTGAAGAATTTATTACGCAAAACGACAAACAACTGAAGTTATTTTTTATCTACGTTGGGAAAGAGATGTTAGATTACAGAAGCATTGAGAATAGCATGCAAAAAATCAGCGTAAATCCTAATAATCCGCGTCATCTGCGTGCTTCCAAATTGTGATTCCGACTGGGATCGAACCAGTAACCTACTGCTTAGAAGGCAGTTGCTCTATCCATTGAGCTACGGAACCTCAGGTGGTCGGGATGACAAGATTCGAACTTGCGACCTCTTCGTCCCGAACGAAGCGCGCTACCGGGCTGCGCTACATCCCGCCCTGAAAAAGAGGCGCGAAAATATACTTTTTTCGCTAATATTGGTGAAATGTGTGAGATTGGCTAAAACTTTTATATAACTGCTCAGTTATTTTCTTGGGGATGTGGCCGCCGGACACTGAGAGACTTATTTTCTAGTGCAGGGAAAAAAGAATACATAAAAACCCTTAGTAATCAAGGCCCCCTTAGTAGCTAAGGCGATACCACCCACCTAAAACACCCTTATTCCATTATTTTAAGAAAAATAGCATTACCTTGACAAACGCCTTTCAGAAGTGTATATTTGCGGAAAAATTGATTCAAAATGAAAAAAGGAGGATATGTTTATATTATGACGAACAAAAATAAAACGACTCTATATATTGGAGTTACTAACGATTTATGTCGAAGAGTTTATCAACATAAAAATCATTTGATTAAAAATTCGTTTA
>Ga0123353_10006460_pt1 | contig 15604 bp, 15 predicted proteins | sample TergutLab28metaG_3_FD_92763 | JGI IMG/M metagenome (GOLD analysis project Ga0123353, IMG submission 92763) | Labiotermes labralis P3 segment gut microbial communities from Petit-Saut dam, French Guiana - Lab288 P3 | ecosystem: Host-associated > Arthropoda: Insects > Digestive system > Gut ... | reverse complement strand
AGTGTGTACACATTTTTAGTTGCTGTTACTGTGTGCTTTCTGTGGTTTTAACATGTAAAAATTCACGTGTAGATGTTGTTAAAACACATTGAAAGAAGGAGGTGCTGGTTTTTGTTGCCATTTTTCAAGTGAACTAAGTAGCATAGTAGTTTGTCAACCCATCCACCTACATATCCAGCTCTTCAGAGTGTTTTGTTAAGTCACCATTTTTCTGATTCATTATTAAAGTACATGCTTGATTTCTGTGCAAAACTGGTGACCTTCGTTTTGACTAGTGGTTTTGTACAGTAAAAACTTTTTTATCCAGCATCTCTGGGGGAAAGGGATTGCTGGATATCGCCGTTTTCCGGCTATCAAATTTAATTAGCTGGAACTACTAAATAACTTTACCCACTGCAAAGAGGTGGCATGTAAGGTGGTCTTTTGATTTAATGTTTTCACATGAACTGCAATACAGTAAAAACTGTTTTATCTGTAACTGGATTATCTGGAAATCTTGATAAAGTGGCAATTTGTCAACGGTAAAGCTCGCCCAAGAACAGGCCATGAAAGCCCTGAGGGGGAGTAGAGGAACAGCTCTACTCTTTCTTAACCTTGGCACCAGATGGGGATGGGTGGTCAACTCTACACCCCAAGTGCTTTAACCCCATGTAAGACACCAGGTATCATTGTATAGGAGGCTGGGTGGGCAGAGCTGTACAATTCCATCTCAAGGTGAAAGGGTTGTGAACTGTATATTTGGGAATTCTCTCTCAGTCACAAGGGTAGGGTGATGGGTTAAGGTAATCTAGCATTTTGCGCTCCACTTCTTTGAATCGTTCACTCCCAAATAGCATGAAGTGTTCCCTTGATCTAAGATGCATAGTCTGGAGGACTGACATGACAATAGATAAGAACTGACAAATCCAGATTTTATGTTCATTGTGTCTTTCAGTCCCCAAAATAGTGTATAAAAATTGCTCAACTAGCTGTGAACAACATTAACATGATAGACATATTCTAAATTTTTAAGATCTCCTGGGTTAGTTCATACTAAGGGTCACTTACTTCACTCAAGGGATTCAAATACACGATTACCTAGCTTAGGATCTTTGTGAAACTTTATTTCTGTTATACAGGTATTATCTGTTCCATTCACTTTATTTCTTGTTAATGCTCACTGTTAACTAACAGACCAGTACTGGCAAAGAGAGATGAAAAAAGATTTTTGTAACAGTTCTCTTCCCTTGCATTATGCCAGAAATCACTGTTGGGGAAACTCATGCTTCATGATAAAGGTTCACATCTCTTGTGTAAATTGATGTATATCAGCTTTGATGTAGATTTGTTGTTACAGTGTTTGTGATAGATAACCATGCTGTACAAGGACAGAGGAATGAACAGAGCCATAGGTACTGTAGTCATGTACAAAATGTTACAGGATAGTAATTCTGTGTTTAGTTGTTAGTGGCAGGAAGTCAGAAGTAAGAGGCCCATCATAGTGTACAAGTGCAAGATTCTTGAAGACAGAAGTTTACATGGGATGTTTGTGTTCATGATTCTTGAAACATGATATTTCTGCCAATTAATTGAAATGTAATTAATTTGAAATAAGTTACTATGTCCGTAAGTGTAACCGCCTTTCATATTGAATCAAGATTCTGACCTCCCACAAACAGGTTATCCCTATCATTGTATGACATGCTTCATGTTGATATTGTGATTTCTTATGTTGTGTTCAAAACAGGGACCTATCTGGCCACTTCTTCCTGCTCAGACTGTAGATATCTTTCAAGCTTCTCGTTTGAATGTTGTCCAAAATGATAAACCGAAGGTCACACTTCTAACACCTGCTCAGCCTGTGGATTCTATCATTCCTGCAGCACGCCTGACCCCTGCCACTGACAAGGGCACAGGCTTTGTTACAGTTCCTATCGGTGTTAAGGAAGGAGGTAAGGTTCACTGTTTTACTGAAATTTTGATATGGGTACTGTAAAATACTTCTGTTCCATGTATGACCTAGTATAGGATATTTTCCTGCATTATGACATTGTTTGTTAGTAATTGTTGTGAATGCTTATAAATGTGTAGTGCAAGCTGTGTTTCACTTCAAGCGAAGTGAATGAAAGTGGAGGAAGTGGAGTCATGTTATCTTAGGAAGTCCTAATAGTAGTTTACAAAATGGTGCATGCTGAAGGTCATGCAAGTTGATTCAGGAGCCCTTTTCATAGAACATGGTACTGTCATCACAGTATATTATAGATACTGAGATGCGAAGTGAAATTTTTCTTTGTTAAAAAGGGAATAAACATTTTCATTTGGAGCTCGCCTGGTGTAGCCAGTATAGTGGTTATGCTATGGACTGGATGATCCTGGGTTTGAAATCCTGGCCAGGACAAGGCATTTATCTCTCCTCCAAAACATGGATACTTGCTCTGGGGCCCACCCAGCCACCTACACATTGGGTACGAGGGACTCTTTTCCTGGGATTAATAATATTTATTTACTGCAGTTGGGTTGTTACCTGGTGGCAGTGGTTATTTTACATGTATACAAAACATGAAATTGGTTGAAAAACATGAAATTAGTTAACAAAACATGAAATTGGTTAAGAAAACTTGAAATTTGTTAACAAAACATGAAATTGTTTAGACTGGATAGGTGTGAGGCTGACCACCACCATCTTGTAGCAAGGTTGAGATTGACTGGAGACTCTGTTTGCCTTCATGGCTTATGTAGGGACATTACCTTTACCTTTTATCATTTTAATTGTGGTGCATTGTACTGCATTAGGAGCAAACGTTAAAAATATTCATAAAATCTTAAATCATCTTTTAACATAACTAAATAGAACCATACCTTTTTTCTGTTATTTCAGTTGTAAGAGTATCAGATTTGGAGAGAGCCCAGCTCCCTATGGAAAGAATGCTGCCACAGACTGTTGTGTACATCAACAGCAAGGAAGGATGCATTTTCTGCCAGTATTTCCTGCATTATGTGCAACAGGCTATTACGGATCCAACAACTGAGGTATTGCATGGTACTAGCAGTTACAATCGCAAATGTGTGGGGAGTGCGCACTGTTTAACATTTAGACTTTGGCCTTGTATGTGATACTGTGTACTTAAGTATTCTGCCAAGTACATGGTGTCATATCATAGAAGACTGCACTTTTAGGAACTGTCTTAATATAACTAAAATTAGAAACACAACAACTTTTGTTTTCATTGCAGTGATCTGCAATTTCACCATGTTCCTTATCAGTAAAATCAGTTTCTTCATCCACAGTCACTGTGTTGTTACTATTATTTGCTGTGTTTTCTTTCTTAGCTGCCATTTTATTTTGTGTGCCTAACACAGTGAAACCCTCTTAAGATGGTTTTGGAAAAATTCTATAAATCAGCATTAATAAATGGGAAAATGTTCTGAAAGCATAAGCCTGAAAACATTGTTGTATTTTGTAATTCTGCATTCATATTGGTGTTAATTATCTCATATAAATTTTCCATTAAGCGATTTCCATTTACCATGAAACCACATTGTAAATCTTACCTTCTGCTGTGATTTTGAAATATTCATAAACAAAAACATTGCAAAAACTTGGATAAAATGCCAGTAGGTGTTACATGTAAGATTTGGCAGTTCGTATGAAGGTTGAAATTTTCAGTTTTTATCATTTGCAGCATTATGTACCTTCACTGATGTGCAGTGACTAGTATAATACTTCTTTTTTAATACCATTAAGACATTGTGAGTAGAAAGACTTGGATATAGGCTGGCTGATACTTTTCACAGGCAAGAAATCTCATCTGCCAAGGTGTAAGGCAGTCCTGGAACCCTGCCATCCTGTTTGATGTGTACAAGGGGCTCTTACCCTAGGATTATAGTAGTTTGTGCATGAAGTTCACCACCATCCATTCCAGAGTTTAAGAATGCACAGAGCTATTCCTCCTCTCACACGTCTCCATAGTGAGATTCTTAATTTAGCATGTGGACATCACCTTTACCTTCTGTGATATTGTTAATGGTGGTATGATATTATTTTCCATTTGGTGCAGGAGAATCTTCCTTACTACCTTCTATATGAATTGTAGGCAGAAAAAAAGTATCATATTTTTTACTGTAAGAAGACACTTATGGTTGCAGGCAGAAATAGAGAATGTTGTGAAGGAAGCATGTAACTATCTACCTACTTCTGTAGAAGGCCAGTGTCGAGAGTTTGTTGATACTTATGGTAATGCAGTCATCGCTCTCCTAGCACAAGAGATTGACCCCTCACAGGTAAGCTGCCTTGACTACAGGCAAACAGTGCATTTTAAGTTAGTTGAGGCAGAAAAGAATATTGAAGTCAAAGATGTGCATCAAACACAGATGGCGATTGAAGGTTAATTCTTAATTGGCTGTTAAGGAATAGATGTTTGTGATCTTACAGCATTGCATATTACTGGGTATTTCTTTCATTAAGTCACAGAAACTAAACCAACAAAATACACTTCATTTAGAATAAACCGCTTTAGTCTCCTACATTTTTCAGCCCTCTTGGGCCATTATCATAGTGTTCCAAGTAATTTGAAAATAATAAATTAATTGAAGAACGAATGTTTCATGAGCTGAACCCATTCCTTGAAATTTTGTACCTCTGTGCATCTAGGCTGGTACTTCTTGCTTCCTCTTGTTTGCTTGCTGATATACCATTCAGTACTAGTGTTACACTGAGGCCTACCACAAACCCAACGTGGCATACAGTCGAGAGAGTTCATTCATAGACATAACGGATTAAATGGTTCAGTATCATTACTAAGAACTTTATTAAATTTGACATTTTTATATAAAATATGTGTTTCACAAAAAAAATACGTATGTTCTTTGATCTCATATTATCCGCAGGATCACACTGAATACAGTCCAGATAACAATACTTCTACTTTACCACACATGATGGAAATTTGTATGTACAGATTTCATTGTGATTTGTACATGTTATATGTTTGGACACAGTACTTTAACCTTTTGGCTCCAAATGACAACTAGTCATCACACTGTGCAATACTGAGGATCCTGAAGGCCAAGCAGTCTTCACCCTGATTGTGTCAATTATTGCACATTCTCTTGCAGCCCTCAGCTGATACATAGTGGTTTGATGTATGTAGCTGTCTCCACTTGAGTGTGAAAACAAGTTTGTTGTCAGAATATTCCCTGCCTACTCCCTTACATCCACAAATTTAATTCCAGTGGCAGAAGGTAAATTTAGGATTGTGTATGTGTTTGACATTTGTGTTGGTTCATTATGCCCAAGTACTACACGTGAAATTACAGAATCGTTTAGTTCAGACAGCCATTTTATTGAATTTAATTCTGGAAGATAAGGTACAGGTGTCCTAACCAACTGCTGCCCATTTTAGCTGTTTATTCATAACTATTTACATTTCTTTTTCTGTATATCCAAAGTGATTGTTGTCGTATGAGTTGTTTTATCTTATACACTTCTCTTTGTAATTACTTGTAGGCCCTTGATAATGGCTGAAGAGAGTCAAAGCATGTAGAATACTAATTGTAGACTGTTGGGGGTTTGGCTCTGCATACAATGTACTTTAGTGGTTTTAAATTCTATGACTTAAATTTCTTGTGATGGTGAAGTACTTGCACCAGTAATAGGAATCAGTGACTGCATTTCTTTTATGTTGTTTGTATTTAGGTTCTGCTACAAATTTGTTGGCTGCTTTGTAGCAAAAGCCATGAAGTTGTCCCTACTGTGACACCCTAGATTAAAAAATAGTTGGTTGTATATAAAAATCATTTTACGGTAGAGTGCTTCTGTAGTGTAGGTCTATTCCAACTTTGTTCAGTGTCACTGATCACAAGTCAATAATCTGTGCTAAATTATCTTCATTTAAAATTGTCTTCAGTTTGCTGTTCATATCCACTGCCTCATAAAGAAAATTAAAATGGGTGTTTCACTTTAGATTCTAATGAGTATTATAATGAACCCAGCTGGTCAGAACGATTTTGATGCATGGGATACTCTGCACTGTACACATGTCTTCAACAGCTCAGAACACTATATTACAGTCTTCTGGGAAATGACACTGTGTAGTTGTCTACCAGAAGACTGTGCTGTTAACGTAATGAGAACCACAAATCACGCACACAGCATTTTTGTACCAGATTGGTAATATGTTAAAAATGTAGTGTGTAACATCAGATTTATAAAGGTGTGAGACTAATTTAATTTCTGTTCGTATTTGTCACTTAAAACATGTACTTTAAACTGAGGCACAAATTAATGTTTATACTGCAGCAAAGTGCTTTATGTAAAGATTTTGAATGGTAATGAGACTCTTGTGTGATGTACAGGGGATAGACAAAATAATGGAAACAGTAGACAATATAGGAATAAAACTTTGTGTTGGCTGCACTGAAAGAACTTTAGTTGTTTAGTTTAGTTGTATCTTTCATTATTCTTTTGTCTGTTAACACTGTGTAGTGTCAGTGTCAATCCATTACAGATTGTGTTTAGTAACAGTTCATATGTAAGTACTGCAAAATGGGAGACTTCTCAGATTTTCAAAGAGGACAGATTGTTGGTGCGCCTTTAGCTGGAACATCTGTAATCAAAACAGCTGCTTTATTAGGTGTATCTAGAGCAGCAGTTCTCAAGGTTATGTTGGTGTCATCTAATAGGAGTATTGGCCAAAAACCCAAACTAAGTGAAAGGGATTGAAGAGGATTGTGTCTGAAAATCATAGAGGTACTGCAGTAAAAGTTAGATCAGAACTAAACATTCATCCTGAAGACCCTGTTTCCACAAAAACAGTGCAACAAGAGCATCACAAATATGACATCTATGCTAGAGCTGCAATTGCTGAACCTGTGATTACTGAAAACTACACTAAGATGCGAGAAAGGTGGTGTGGTGATCATAAAACCTGGATGTGTGATGATTGCAAGTACGCAGTATGGTCAGATGAATCGTCTTTCACGTTGTTCCCAACATCCGGTTTTGTGTATGTTTGGAGAAAGTCCAAGGAAGGCTCTAATCCTGAATGCCTGGTTCCAACTGTGAACCATGGAGACGGATCTGTGATGATTTGGGCATCAATATCTTGGTATTCTGCTGGTCCTATAATTACCTTGAATGGTCGAATCATGTCAGTGACCATGTGGATGTTTAGGTAACCGAGTGTATCCTATGGTCCATATGTTGTTTCCTAACAATGATGCAGTTTTTCAAGATGACAGTTTGCCAATACACACAGCCAGAAGTGTTAAGTCTTGGTTTGAGGCACATGAAGATGCACTTAAACATCTTCCCTGGCCAGCGCAATTGCCCGACTTAAATGTCATCGAATCACTGTTGTCAGTTTTAGAGAGCAGGGTAAGAAGCAGATTCCCTCCTCCATCATCTCTCAAGCAACTAGAAGATGTTCTTCATGAAGAGTGGTACAGTAGTCCCCTAGAGACTGTTCAGAACATACATGATCTATTCCAAGAGGGATACAAGCTGTTACAGGCATTGGTTGCCGAATTGTGTATTAATAAAGAAATGTGTATCTTCCACAACTGTTTCCATTATTTTGACCATCCCTTGTATATTTTTATACAGTGACTTGTTTTGATAAATCTGACATCATACAGTTTGACCAGTACAGTGTTGCTGTACAGCGCACCTGTCTGTGGGTTTTCCTATGTGTATCCTTTTTCAGTTACAGAAAAAAAAAGTAAATTATATATCTGTATTCTTTTTCCCAGGTTTGTCCTCAGATTGGTTTGTGCCCTCCTGCTGAAAGTGTTGTGGCCCTGGATCCAACTCATGTGGTGAATGACAAACCAGCCTGTCCTCTGTGTTTGCTGGCCACACAGAGTATTATTGACAAATTAAAGGACAATAAGACAGAGGTAAGGGGAAGTCTGATCACATTTGTTGAGGTAAGACCACACTGTTTGTGGTACAGAAATAGCTGCTGCAGAGCTCAACATCATAGTTAGTGGTCACTGAATGTCCCTACAGTCATGCATTCAGTGCTGGGTTTTTCATAACATGCAAACAGTCATACTCTGTCACAGTTTTATGCTCAAAGGATTTGTGCCACAAAACCACATTATTTCTTACCAGCACAGGCATGCCAATGTGATGAAATTGTTTGCCAACAGAACAGATTTTGGGTAGTCTGCTGGATGCAAACAGCATTGAGCTAAGGTTTCTAAACTGGTTGTTTTGGAAGAGTTGCTTCGTATGAGACTGAATGGTTTGTGAGTAGCGCAGACAGTGTTGCAGTGGGCTTTGAACTTTTTAAGAGAGGTATACTGTATATTTTTATGTATGTACCATGCATCTTGTATACAGTTTTTATTTCAACCAACATTGCACAATATATAAGTTTTTTATTTTAACGACATTTATATTATAATCACTTCTACCTGTTTTGATACATTAGTATCATCCTCAGGGAGTTCCAAAGTTGTACTTCGCTGAAGTTATGTAGTTTCTGTTTCATTAAAAATTATGAAATTAAAATATTAATATGATTGTCAATAAAATGTAGTCTGTATGATTTTTACAATGTAGTTTATATCAGTAACTTGTTTACATGGCCATATATGCAATCTGGATATTCCTGTGTTGATGTAGCATGTGTGCTGGGGTGGTGAGTACTGAAGTGTGAAATAAATATATATATATTATGCATTATTGGTTGAAATAAAAACTAACTGTACTGTAGTTAATCATTTGGTGATGTAGAGATTTGCTGTATATGTCTCTTCTTCCTCCTCCACGCAATTGTTTTTCTTTTCATGTTTTTTCTTCAAGGGTTAGGCCTTTCTAGCCAGTTTGTTCTTGCTTCAGATCTTCTTGTACCTGTCTGTCCTTCCAATTTGTAATTTAATAGTATTGTGGGCAGTGTGTTGTCATATTTTTAATCCCTATGCACTACTCTGTGTATTTGATGCTCTCTCATTTTGGGGAACCTGAATTTGGTGTTAGAAAATTTCAGCTTTTATCTCTAGCAGTGCCCAAACTGAAAAAGTCAGCTCCCATTGGTTGTAGATAAAATTTGTTAAAGGTACCTGCACAAGATTAATTTAATATATGAGATAGTGCAGGAAATTCACAGACCATGTGTGCAATGTCACTTTAAAATCTTCCATTGTTCCATTATATTTGGGCAAGGTGTAGTGGACTGTGGATCCCTTTGCTATTTTCTTTTCTGTCCTGTGTTCTTTGTGACTGAAGACAGTTATGTGGTTCGAAGAAAGTATGCATTGGTAATTGTTTAAAAATGTTCTTAAGGGATCAGCTCATTTGTATGAAATTTTGTTTACAGAACGTGAAGGCCTGGTAAGGGGTTTAGAAATCATTAGAAGTGCCATTTGTTGTTGAATCATTAAGCTGGTCATCAGTGTTTGAATGGTAGAGACATTATAAAACTAGTCATTAATTACTTCTTTTAAAAAAATTGTCAATTCACACTTTCTTTCAATCAAATAATTGTCTTCATTTGACAAGAAAACACAATAAGACTGAATAGAAAGGAGCAGTATGGTATAAACAGTCTCCTAAAGCACCCCAATCATCACATGGCTGTCACATGACTACAGGAAGGTTGTGCATAGAGCCAGTAATGATTTTAATAGACATACACCAGTTACAACCATGAAATAAGATTCTATTAAAGACATGTGATAGAATAAATGAGCAGTTTTATAGTTCTTTTAAATTTAAGTAGATAAGGACTTTGCTGGTCACAATTGGAGCTTAGTGTCAACGGCCATGAGACATTCAATTGCAGTCTTCCATGTCTGTTTACAGAACAGGTGTATTTTCCTGTGTACTTTGGAATATAACCATGAAATGGTAAAGAAGGTTACTGTTTATTGAATTACTGTTGTCTTTATACAGCCAGCCATCTAGGAAGCACATGATGAATGAAAAAGTGTTGCTAAATATTGTGACTGGCCAAGGTCTGTGGTTGAATCGTGTGGCAGAGATTTGTTAGTGACAGCTTGACATCTGCCCACGTACGTCTACTGTGATTGGTTGCAGTAATCTGTTGTTTTTTGTTCTGAAACATAAAACAGCATTAAGTCACCATAGTTGATTTTTTTTTAAGGGGGCCATCCCGTTGTGTATCATCTATATATATTATAATTAGTACCGTCATACACAACATATATAAAACGAGATGCTTAATTACAACTGAGTTATACTTGGCGACATGTTTCGGCCGTTAAACACCCATCCTCAGACCAACTTAGAACAATGTTATTAAGGTACAGTCAAAATTGTTATAAGTGTGGAGCACTCGTCTACTGTGATAACGACACACGTCAACACCACCATCTATAGTGAGCTCCATGAGGCCCCTATAAAAACATTTGGAATATTTAATATTTATCATTTTTCCATACTGTTTTAAATGTCTTATTCATAACTAAGAATTCCATAACATACCAAGTTTCAAAGTAAACAGTGGGATCCCATTGGATAACAATTTTGACTGTACCTGAACAACATTGTTCTAAGTTGGCCTGAGGATGGCCGTTTAATGGCCGAAACATGTCACCAATTATAACCAAGTTATAATTAAGCATCTGGATTTATATATGTTGTGTATGACGGTACTAATTATAATATACACCATAGTTTAGATTCAGGCCTTGTGTATTTCACAGTTCAAGTGTTCTTGTTACACTGTATGTATAGGAATTGTATGATGTTAAATGTTAGTTGGTATGGTTGATGTGCAGGAAGCAATAAGGAAGGAGCTAGATAAGCTGTGTTCAGAACTGCCAAAATCTCTAGCTCAAGATTGCCAAAATTTTGTGGATGCATATGAAGAAGAGTTGTTGGACATGTTAATTGCTGATTTCACACCAAAGGAAATCTGCACTTATCTTAAACTCTGTGATCCATATGTGAAGAAAATAGTAACTACACCAGTTCCTGACATATGTAAGTTGTTACCACTTTATTAATATAATCTTTTTACCATACATGTTTGAGGACCAGCCACGTCTTTTTTTTATGCAGAGAGATTATTCGTTAACTCTCTTACATCATATACTGACCCACGTGTCAGAATGAATTCAAGACGAGTTTGGGGAAATGTTCAGGGCTCTTTCACTCATTGGTACCAATCTACAAGCACTCCTTAAGCAGATTTTGTTAGAATGGGAAAGTCAAGGAGGATCAGATGGTTGGGGCTGGTAGTAGCACATGTGAGAGAGGAGAGAGATGCATATACATTTTGTAGTGGAAAACCTGAATCAGACAGACTGGACATGGATGGATAATATCAAAATGGATGCTGTGGGATCCAGTAACAGGGTTAGGTTCCATACAAAGATACAGATTTTATGAATAGCTGAGCCAGTATGCTGTTCAAGGACTTCACTGAAGTGACATTTTATGCACTATATGTAACCAGCCCTTTTAAGTTTTATATAGCATTGGCCTGGTGATGGTCAGAAAGTCCAAAATTTGTAGCCACTAATGCAATAAAAACATTGTGTTCGATTGAGTACATACAAATATTTTATTTTTATTATAACTGGTGTTGGTTATCCATCAACCAGACCATGCAGTATAACAGTCCAGAAGACTGTTTTGGTGCTGTTTACATGTACACATTCACTGATTTTTTGGTTTCCTGTAAAGGTAAAAAATCGTTTTCATTGTGCTTAATTGAGCAACATGACTTGAAGTGGAGGTATAGCTCCATGCAGTCTTAACCTCAGCACAGTGTGGAGCTAAGCGGTTACCTTCAAACCCTGGTTGCTTTACCCCTGGGGAAAGAGCCTCTAGTACACATTTGGTATGAGACTGCATGGTTGCCAGTGCTGGTTGGTTGCACTTTGTTATTAACCGTCTGTTGCTGGAATTAAATGCCCGATGTGATTTGAAGAAGAACATAATTTAAATTAGAGGGTACAAGAGGATTACTGTAACGGGCCAGTGCCTGTAGGGAACCGTCAGCATTTTGAACATCGCATTGTGCAGCCAGTAAGTAACATTAGGCACCTAAGTGTTAATAGAATATAACTTTGTTTTTCATGCCATGTGGTTCTTTTGTTAATATGAAAACATCTCATTGCCACTTCTAACACACTGGTGCTAACTTCACATGTATTTACTTCTGGATCATAACTGCCATGTGCAGGTTATTATGTCAGTTGGGTACAGTCTATGTAAAAATATATATGCAACAGAAACTAAGTAGTCATTGTATTAAGTAGTGTCACATTTTTACCCTTCCTTTGTTTTGTATTGAAGTCTTTATCACTATTGGGTTGGATTTTACTGTACTTTTTTTTTGTGCCTGTTAACAGGATTTTTATTCTTGGTTGGAAGAAAATGTAGTTGATTTGTTTTCAGTGAGTAATGATATCCCACCGCTTATCTTGAAACCGAATCGTGTGAAGAGCAGAGGGGCAAAGGCTTCTGGCCACGAATCAGTTCTTTGTGTTATGTGTGAATTTGCCCTCTCAAGGATTGATCAAGACCTTAAAGATGATGTTACAGAGGTTAGTAAATTCTTGAAATTCTGCACATTAGAAAACAACATCCTGTGCAGTTGAGATCGAAATGTGATCAGGTATAGGACACAGCTGTTACTTTAGAAAGTGTTGTTTCTACCACAATCCCCAGAATAACTTTGCTTGTTAAATTCACGCTGACCTCTGTCCATTATATGCCTGGGTACTTTTTGTGTAGGTAGGTGCAATTTATTTTCTTCATCAGAAAAGTAAGAAAATAATTGTGGAGTTTTTTGTGCATTACAAGTATAAATAGTTGTACCTATAGTACCACCTGAAACGTGTATTATGTAAGCATACTGTAGAATTAATGGTTTGGCTGTATGAGTGTGATTTCAAATTGTCTGAATTCATCACACACACAATTACTGTCTAGAACAGTACATCTCAAACTGTGTGTTGCAAGCAGTTTTACTGTGCACAGCATGATTCACCAGCTAAATTCTACAATTATCATGGCACTGTTGATCATTGAATGTTATAATGTCAAACATTTGGAGGGAAAGGAGGTGTTCAGCTTGTGTGTGCAAATGTTGTGCAGTTGCAGCACTGCTTAGCTCCCAAAATGTCATGAGATAAAGGTAACTCCATTTTTATTTCATTAGAATTTTGGTATTCCCTTGAAAATGTCTTGTGGACATTATTCTTCCAAGTTCTTTCATGGCAGAATGAGATTGAGAACAGCTGGTCTAGAATGCTAATGGCATGTGCACATAGTTATTACCATGTTCTTCCATTACATTTATTCTCGGTTCATTTCCTTATATTCATGTATGCTTATATAAAGCTTTTTACATTACTGCTTTTCTGTTCCATTTACTTGACTTTCACTCAGATATTTTTAATTAATCTGGTTTATGGTAACTATCTACATTAATTTGGTTAGATGATTTGTGATGATTAGTGTCAGGACCACAGAAGATGGTAATCTGGGTGTGTACAGTAGTCTTGAAATGCATAGATCTCTGTCGTCACATTTTTTTAGCTTTTGTGGTCACCCATTTTTAATACCGCTGTTTCAAACTTCTGTGATTAGTGTCAGCAAATCAGGATGTATGAGACCACATGGCTGATGATGCAGCCTCCCCCACCGTCCTGCTATTACACAGATCACTCTCAGCTCAGTCAAGCACTGTCTTTCGTTAAGGGAGGTTGATTGCCTTCTGCTCCATAACTCTCATGTAAAAGTACTGCTCTGTATTATTGTGCTGCAAGAACATTCACTCCCATTTCTTAATCGTCTGCAGTTGCTTTCAAATTTATGGTGAGGATGACTTACCACCCATCTGTATGAAATGAGATTCCCTGCCAGTTCTTTATGGTATTTCCTGCTATCAGATAGTGATCATTTTAATTTTTCCTGTTCGTTTATTTTCTGTTACTGGTATTTCGTGTGTTCTCAGAACCAGGCTGGCATTTTACATTGCAGATGGATTTTTTTTTTTTTTACATTTCTGATGTTTGTGGCAGGTTTATTGGTCCCATTTAATTACAAATATTGAGACTGTACCATCTGTGTGTACTTTTTTAAATTCTATTTGTAAATAACTTGCAGTGCTTGTTTTAGGCTCTCAGATTCCTGTGGAGCACCTTTTAAACTTGCCATATCTGTCTGTCCATCCATTTGTCTGTATGCATATAACACCTTGAAAAACACTGACCATATCCTCACGGAATTTTATAGTGAGGATTTTTGTGAGAAATTGTTGAGCCTATTTATTTTTGGCTAATATTAAACAGACGTGAGAGATACCTGACATGAGGATCTGCATGCATTTCCAGTGCAAATGGGCTAACCCATCATCTAATTCAAAATTTTTGCTTTGAATGTTTCTGAAAACATACAGCACCTCAGTAGCATTTACTGTACTGAAAGAGCAATAAGAATGATAATATGATATTGTACATTCTATAAGGAGCTGAAAATTTGAGGAAGGGCTGTAAGTTTTAAACACTCCTTCATTATGTGCAAGAAATAAGTGCATAGTTAGTATGAGACTAGAATTGAAGGCTGTTTGAGCAGGAGCAGGGTAAGAAATTCATAATATGCCCTTCATTTCTGTGCGTGAGGATGTGTCCAGTTGTCAGAGTATAACAGACTGTTAACACTGCAAGTCATAAATACATTTCAATATGATAAAATATTTATGCTTTATGAGGTTCGTGTATGGAAGAGACACAACATTTTATTGTTCCTTATAAATTGCAGGAGGAAATTAAGAAGTATGTTAAAAACATATGCAACCTACTCCCCAGAAATGTAATGCAGCCATGCAAACAATTTATTGACACATATGGTGATCTGGTGATTGCTCTTCTTGCTCAGTCTCTTGATCCCAATGAAGTTTGTTCTGCAATTAAGGTCTGCAAAGGAACAGAACCCAAACATGCTGTTCTGATTGGTGAGTAATCACTTTGAGGCAACAGGTAAGCCAAATGAAGTGTACTACAGTGTATTGATAACAGGATTTACCACATCTTATTGCAGGGTGCAAAGTCAGTGCACCTTGGCATTGTCACCATGTTTGCAGCTGTTGACTCACAAACGGTATTTGATACTATGAAATAGATAAGTTTTCATGTTTTTTATAGGCCACGCAGGCCCTTAGGGTGAGTAGAGGTATAGCTCTACCCTTTTGTGGGACCTTTGGCACTAGGTGGGGGTGGGTGGTCAGCAGCACGCCTCGGCCGACTCTACCCCCGGGAAAGACCCAGGTACCCATTGTACAGGAGGCTGGGTGGGCCCCAGGACCAGTCTGGAAGGGCGGAAAATCTCGTCCGCACCAGGATTTGGTTCCGGACCGTCCAGCCCATAGTCAGTCGCTGTACTGACTGAGCTACCCATTCCTGTTATGAAATATACTTACTCACTCCATGGTGCACAGTCGTTCTTGAGAAGCTAACTGGTTTGCAGCTAGTCAAGAAATACCCCACATTTCACGGAACCCGAAGGTTCATTACAACACTCACAAGCATCTGCCACCTGTCCCTATCTGGCCAGCCCAATCCAGTCCACATACCCACATCCCATCTCCTGGAGATCCATCCTAATATTATTCACCCATCTACGCCTAGGTCTCCCCAGTGGTCT
>Ga0123353_10006459_pt1 | contig 15604 bp, 12 predicted proteins | sample TergutLab28metaG_3_FD_92763 | JGI IMG/M metagenome (GOLD analysis project Ga0123353, IMG submission 92763) | Labiotermes labralis P3 segment gut microbial communities from Petit-Saut dam, French Guiana - Lab288 P3 | ecosystem: Host-associated > Arthropoda: Insects > Digestive system > Gut ... | reverse complement strand
TCAGCTTTGCAATATGCAGTCGTTGAACAGTTCAGCTTTGAAATATGCAGTCGTTGAACAGTTCAGTTTTGCAAGATGCGATAGTTAAACAGTTCAGCTTTGCAATATGCAGTCGTTGAACAGTTCAGCTTTGCAATATGCAGTCGTTGAACAGTTCAGCTTTGCAATATGCGGTCGTTGAACAGTTCAGCTACGCAGTGTGCGATTATTCCACTACTGCAAGCGGTTTGATAAGATCGCTGGGCTTATCTTTCATAAGCATCAGGCAATCCTCGACTTTTTCAAAGCCATTCATTTGATGTGTGACCATGGCGCCGGGATTGATCCTTCCGGCTACCCAGAGCGCTGCGTACTGCTGCATGCGAAGCCTTCCGCCCATCATCAGTCCGCCAAGAATCTGCTTGTGGCCCATGCCTACGCCCCATTCGACTCTCGGTATTTTTACATAGTCGCCTTCGCCCAGATAATTGACGTTGCCGATCTTACCGGCGGGCTTAAGCATACGAACCGCCTGGTCAAATGTGTCGTTGTTTCCACCTGCGATGATCACGCGGTCAGCGCCGTAGTTGCCGGTCAGTTCGAGCACCTGCTCTACGATGTCACCTTCTTTATAGTTTATGATCTTGGTTGCGCCGAATTCTTTTGCGGCTGCGACGCAGTTCGGTCTTGAGCCGACTGCAAAGATCTCGGAAGCTCCTCTGATAGCGGCTCCCTGTACTGCCATAAGTCCGACAGGTCCGATGCCTATTACGCATACCTTGTCGCCAAAATGGATGTCCGCCATTTCGCAGCCAAGGAAACCTGTTGGTACCATGTCGGAAAGCATGGAAGCAGTTGCCAGATCCATACCGTCGGGAACGAGCGCAAGGTTACCGTCTGCATCATTGACATGGAAATAATCCCCGAAGACACCGTCCTTGATATTGGAGAACTTCCAACCTGCGAGCATCCCGCCCGAGTGCATCCCATAACCGGCTTGCGCTTCCACGGAATTCCAGTCCGGAGTGATAGCCGGTATCAATACCTTGTCGCCTCTTTTGAAATCCTTGACACAAGAACCGACTTCAACAACTTCACCGACACCTTCATGTCCAAGTATCAGATTGTGTCTGTCACCGATAGCGCCTGCCCAAACGGTATGTACGTCCGATGTGCAAGGAGCCAGAGCAAGTGGTCTGCAGATCGCATCAATAGGGCCGCATTCAGGTCTTTCTTTTTCTATCCAACCTGTGTTGCCGATTCCCAGCATTGCAAAACCTTTCATCATTGCCATAATTTATTCCTCCCTGTTAATAATAGATTGATGGGAAAACCCCCAAATAAGTTACCCCGTGTTGTCATCACGTCAATAATGTTCTGACAACCCTAATATAGATTACGACATTGACGTTAATTTAACAACAGCAAATTAGAGTTTTTAAAAGAAATAATACGATTATTTGATGATTATTGTAATTTCTTCAGATAAACTACGGCTAAATACCCGAATACTCCAAAAAATATGCCTGGCTGTCTAAGGGCGCTTCGTTATCCTGCCCCGGGAAGTGAATGTATTTGCCGTCTGAGCAGAGCTTTCTCGCTTTGACATTATCCTTTAAGATGACTTCAAGCATCTTAAATATCCGCTTGCGGATCTCCCCGTCCCTGACCGGCACAAAAAGCTCTATCCGCCTTTGCGTGCTTCTGGTCATCATGTCGCCGGAACCTATAAAAAGCTCGGTGCCTTCGCCTTTTCCGAAACAGTAAGCGCGCGAATGTTCAAGAAAACGCCCGACTATACTGCGTACATGGATATTATCCGTATAGCCTTTTACTTCCGGTATCAGGCAGCATATTCCCCTGATTATCAGATCGATTCTTACCCCTGCCTGCGAGGCGCGTGTGAATGCTTCAATGACATCTTTATCTGTCAGAGAGTTGCATTTAATTAATATTTTTCCGTCTGTGCCAAGCTGAGTCTGTTTTTCGATACTGCTGATGAGATTGTTTTTAAAATCATTCGGGGCAAGCCAGAACAGCCCGTAAGTATCATCGATGTTGTCCGTCATCATATTCTGGAAGAACCTGATCGCGTCGTTTGCGATCTCGGGGTCGGAGCTGATGATGGAAAGGTCTGTATAAAGCCTGGCGGTTTTTTCATTGTAGTTACCGGTACCGATATGGGTAAAAAATTCCATTCCTTCGGCAGTGCGCCTTGTTATCAGGCAAATCTTAGCGTGCATCTTGTAGGCAAGATGTCCGTAGAAAACCCTGCAACCGGATTCTTCGAGTCTTTTTGCCCAGCCTATGTTATTTTCCTCATCCATTCGCGCCCGCAGCTCAATAAATACATATACTTCCTTGCCTCTTTCGGCTGCAAGTATCAGGCTTTCCACAAGCCTTGAATGATCAGCGAGCCTGTATAAAGTGATGTATATCGAATTAACATCCGAATCTTCCGATGCCTGCTGAATGAGCGCAAGCAGAGGCTGGATGCTTTCGTATGGCATTGAAATAAGCAGATCCTGCTTGCGAACCTGTGCCATCATATCTGATGTATCCGTTATTGACGGGGGAAGCGCGGGTACGTACTGAGGGAAGCAGAGTTTTTTTCTTTTCTGTGCCGGCACATTTTCCCGAAGAGCCTCGTGATAGCTGATATCAAGAGGCGCATCGCAGGTATATACCTGCCCGCTCTGAAGCGAAAGTTTTTTCTTGAGGTATTCTGCCATACGACCCGGTTTTCTGCTTTGTATCTCCAATCTGACAGGAGCCAGGCGTTTCTGCCTTTTTATCAGCTTGCTTATATGGTCCAGGAAGTCCTCGTCTTCTTCAAACTTTTCCTCCACAGTGTCCAGATCCGCATTTCTTGTAACGCAGATCACAGCTTTTTCTTCTATGTCGAATTTTTTGAAAATCTGGTCCGCATAGTACAGGATCACGTCTTCAACAAGAATATAAGAGCCGTCTTTTAAATAGTACAGTCTCTCAACATCCCGCGGAAAGGGTATCATGCCGAACAGGCTGTTTTTACCGAGGCTTGATGGTTTAGATTCTTTTTTATCCTTGCTTTCAGTCTGTTTATCTCCCTTATCTTCTTTATCTTCTTTATCCCCTTTGGTATTAAGTACTACGGCTATTATCAGTCTTTTGTTTTCCATATGAGGGAAGGGATGGGTCTTATTTACGATCTGAGGAGCCAGCATTGGTTCTATTCTGGCTTTGTAATAATTTAAAAGAAGTTCAGATTCTTCTTCGGACAGTTCTTCGGGTTTCAATCGCCGGACACCTTCAGTTGCGAGTTCAGATTCCGATGCTGCAAAGAATGTATCGCGGCTCTTGTAAAGAGGGCGCACAGCATCAAATATTTCCGCAAGCACTTCCTCAGCGTTCATTCCGGTCTTATTGTCAGTGTATTCCGCGCCGGTAACGGAAAGATCATGAAAACTGCCGACCCTGACCATAAAAAATTCATCCAGGTTGGTCGTAAATACGGACAGATAGAAAAAGCGTTCAAACAGCGGCACTTCAGGGCTTATAGCCTCCTCCAGCACACGCCTGTTGAATCTTAACCAGCTAAGTTCTCTGTTTTGCATGAATTGTGAAGATGTCATGTGTTAATTGTAACATAATCTTAACAATTAAAAAAAGGAATACCCTTTTAAGTGTCGAATATAGCCATAGAGAAAACAAAAAGGGGAGAAGCGGAGTTTGACCGAATTCATAAATATTGCCGAAGAAATAAAAAACCGTGCCGACATTGTTGATGTCATAGGGCGTACGGTCAAGCTCAGGAAAAGGGGAAGTCTGTGGGAAGGTCTTTGTCCGTTTCACAACGAAAAAACACCGTCTTTTAAAGTATATGAAAACACGCAGCATTATCACTGCTATGGCTGCGGTCTGAGCGGTGATGTTATCACCTTTTATCAGAAACTTTATAATCTGGACTTCATTGAAGCCGCAGTAAAACTATGCGATGAATACGGTATCAACTGGAAACCGGGCGGCGGAGGCGGAATTGACAGAAGCGCTTATTATGAGTTTAATCGTGAAGCGGCCATATTTTATCATAACGAACTTTCCAAAGACGGAAGTCCGGGCATGAAATACTTATCGGAACGCGGTCTGAGCGATAAAGTGCTGCGTAAATTCGGTCTGGGTTATGCCCCCGGCGAAAAAAAAGGCCTTTCTGCGCACCTGAAAGATAAAAAAGCGAACCTCGATAAGGCAGTGGAGATCGGTCTTGTGCTGAAGGACGGGCAAGGATATAAAGACAGGTATTATAACAGGGTGATGTTTCCGATAATCAATACAAGAAACAATGTCATCGGATTCGGGGCGCGCGCCATAGATCCGAAATCAGAACCCAAGTACATCAATTCCTCAGAATCAAAGATATTCCTGAAGAAAAACAATCTGTACGGGATAAACCTGAGTAAGGATGTGATAGCAAAAGAAAGAACAGCGATTTTTGTCGAAGGTTACATGGATGTTATTTCCCTTTATCAGCAGGGCATTAGGAATGTGACGGCCTCGCTCGGTACCGCTTTGACACCATTTCAGGCAAAACTGATGAAACGCTTTGCGGACAATGTGGTACTTGCATATGACTCGGATGAAGCGGGACGAAAGGCGGCGCTGAAAGGAATCGATGTTCTGCGTAAGGAAGGCTTGAATGTAAAGGTTCTTGTTTTGCCGGAAGGCTCGGATCCTGATGATTATGTGAGCCAGTTTGGAAAAGAAGCATTTATGGAAGTTGTAAGTAATGCTGTACCTGCCACGGAATTTAAGCTCACAAATGCAAAAAAGAATTATGATTTCAGCGAGAAAGAAGCTCCGGTCTCATACCTGAAGGAAGCCGCCGTGATTTTAAGAGATATCGATCCGGTGGAGGCTGACTACTATATAGGATGGCTTGAAGAGGATACCGGAATATCGGCCGGCTCTATCAGGATGCAGATCTACGGCTCGGAAAAACCGGAGACTCAGGGAAAACAAATACAGGACAGGAAAACAGCAACAAATACGGTTGCGCCGGCGCTCCAAAAGGAAATCATCAGGCTTCTTGTCCATGACAGCTCATTTATCAGTAAGATAGACGGCAGGGAACATGCTTTTTCTGATGCGGCTATCATGAGGATATATATCAGCTTGGCTTCACTTGTAAAAGCCGTAAAAGATGATGGCGAAGAGCCGGGGACGGAACAGCTGCTTGAATCATTGGAGGATGAAGACAGGGCTGTATTAAAAGGGATATTAGAAAATGTATTTGTAAGTGATGAACCACAGGCACAATTTTTTGACTGCATGACAAAGCTTGACCTAATGGAGCTTAAAGCGGAGAAGCAGGGCATAATCGACGCACTGAGCGTTTCGATCGATGAGAAAGAAACACGGCGTCTCAATGAAGAACTGCAAAAATTACTGGATCGTGAGAAAAAGATCGAAAAGAAAGGTGGATGACATTGGTATTTGAAGAACATGAAGTAAAAGTACTCAGGCCGTCAATGGATGAACTCTTTGACAAGGCTAAGCGCGATAAGATGATCACCCGTAAGGAAATCGAGGTAGGTCTGAGCGGAACGGAAATCGATCCGGCACAGGCGGATGCTTTTTACGAACGTCTGAGCAACGCCGGTATCGAGATCGTCAGCGACGACGGTGAGGCTGAGCCTGAATACGATGAGCTGATGGCTCTTGAAGAAGAAGAGGAAGAAGAAGAGGAGGTCGACGCTAAGGCTGTTACAAAGGAAGGCGAGATCAACCTTGAAGCAAGCCTGCCAAAAAGCATCGCGGTCGATGATCCTGTCAGAATGTATCTGAAGGAAATAGGGACGGTCCCGCTTCTGACTGCACAAGAGGAAGTAGAACTTGCCAAGCGGATGGAGGCCGGAGACGAAGAGGCCAAGAAAAAACTTTGCGAAGCAAACCTGCGTCTGGTCGTAAGCATTGCCAAACGCTATGTCGGCAGAGGGATGCTTTTCCTTGACTTGATCCAGGAAGGGAATTTCGGTTTGATCAAAGCGGTCGATAAATTCCAATGGGAAAAAGGTTTCAAATTCAGCACCTATGCAACATGGTGGATAAGGCAGGCAATAACACGTTCGATCGCGGATCAGGCGAGGACTATCCGTATACCTGTCCATATGGTCGAAACTATAAACAAGCTTATCAGGATAAACAGGCAGCTTTTGCAGGAGTACGGCCGCGAGCCTACCCCGGCGGAAATAGGCGCGGAGATGGAGATCACGGAGGAAAAAGTACGTGAGATACTAAAGATCGCCCAGGAGCCGGTATCGCTTGAAACACCGATCGGTGAAGAGGAAGACAGTCATCTTGGCGACTTTATTCCCGACGAGGATGTTCCGGCGCCTGCCGATGCGGCTGCTTCTTCCATGTTAAAAGAGCAGCTTATCGATGTGCTCGATACCCTTACCGAACGCGAACAAAAAGTTCTGATTCTCAGGTTCGGGCTTGATGACGGTAGAAACCGCACGCTTGAAGAAGTCGGGAAAAAGTTTGACGTGACCCGTGAGAGGATAAGACAGATAGAAGCAAAAGCCCTCAGGAAACTGCGCCATCCGAGCAGAAGTAAAAAGCTTAAGGATTATTTGGAGTAGTAACCAAGGAAACAGAGGAAGGCTTTTCGAAATCAGGGTAATACCAGGGTGATAACTGACAAAGAATTGTTTTATGGAATACCGACAGTGATATGGCAAAATTCGGGGAAAGACTACAGGCGATAGCGGAATTCGTATCACAGGGATCTGTTCTTGCCGACATCGGCAGCGACCATGCGTACCTTCCTATAAGGCTTTACCGTGAAGGGCGCTGCAAAAAATATATACTAACGGATATCAAACCCGGGCCGCTTGAAAAAACCAGAGCAAGCATTAACAAGGCGCTCGGCGGGATACCGCAGGAGTTTTCGCTCAGGATGGGCGACGGGCTGGAACCGATATCGAAAGGGGAAGCGGATGTCTGCGTCATAGCGGGTATGGGAGGCGAGTCGATCATCGACATACTTGCTGCAGACGAAACAAAAACAAGGAGCATAAAGCGCTTTATTTTTCAGCCCAGAACAAAAACTCAGGAATTATGTTTCTTTTTAGAAAAGGAAAGGTATATAATTACAGCAATGAAAACTGCTTTCGAAAAAGGCAGATATTGCGATATAATAGTGAGTGAACCGCAAAACCGCGAAAGGGGACTTTAATGCCCGTTGAGACAAAAAGGTTGATAGAGTCATTGGAGCTGTTGGCTCCTTTGGAGTTGCAGGCCGAAAATGACAACAGTGGTTGGCAGATCGATCTCGGGCGCCATGACATTTCGCGCATATTGGTCGCTCTTGAGATAACGCCGGATGTGATCAATGAAGCAAAAGGAAAAGGAGCCGATCTGATCATCACTCACCACCCGCTCTTATATAATCCGCTGGGGAAAGTTGATGTCAACGCTCCCGATACATCAGGAGCATTTCTGGCGGTTCTGATTTCGGCAGGAATATCCCTCTATTCGGCGCATACGTCATTTGATGCCGCTCAGTGGGGGATGAACTACGAACTGGCCCGCGCATTCGGGCTTGCCGATGTAAGAGGCTTCCCCGAGCCGAAACGTGGAGAACCGGCGATGGGGCGCAAAGGGATACTTGCCAATCCGCAGCCTCTCGGAGCACTTGTCGCGCACGCGGAACATATTTTCGGGATGCCCGGCAGGCTGAGGTACATCGGGGATTCTGCAACAATGATAGAGAGTATCGCAATATGCGGCGGAGGAGCAGGTGAATATGTGACATCCGCCATAGAAGAAGGAGTAGATTTATATATAACATCCGATGTAAAACATCATGAAGCCCAGTGGGCAAAGGCCAGAGACCTTGCGCTTATAGATGGCGGCCATTGGGGCACAGAATGGCATTTTGCACCGGTTGTAGCGGCATATTTACGAAAATTATTTTACAGGGATGCCGAGGTTTACGCATCAGAGGTCTCCGCAGACCCGTTTGACAGTTAAGCAGATCATCAAAGATAATAAAATGTTATGAAAGGAGATATGCAAGGCGAAAGGCTTTGTATATGCTTGGGCGTATGAGTCATAGCCGGGCACTTTGATTAAATAAATGGACGAAGAAAAACTGGTAAACACATTCAAGACGGGATATCTGATAAAACGGTTTATCCCCTACTATAAGAAATACAAGCTGATTCTGTTCCTTGATCTGTTTTGTGCATTGTGTTCGACTGCATGCGCGCTTGCGCTGCCGATGATAGTGCGTCTGCTTACGGACAAGGCCAGCGCCGGAATTGAGAATATCACTCTTGACCTTGTGCTGAGGGTCGGGGGGCTTTACGGCGCATTAGTTGTTGTCGATGTGGTGTCCAGCTATTTCGTCACATATGTGGGGCACACGATGGGCGCAAAGATCGAAACGGATATGCGTCGCGATATGTTCGAACACCTGCAGACACTGTCATGGTCATATTTCAGCGAAACGAAGGTTGGACAGCTGATGAGCAGGCTTACAAACGACCTGTTTGACATTACGGAATTTGCGCACCACTGCCCGGAGGAGTTTTTCGTTTCCGGGATAAAGATCATTGTGGCGTTCATTATACTGGCCAACATAAACCTTCCGCTGACAATAATCATATTTGCTGTGATCCCATTTATGTGCATCGTTTCTATATGGTGGCTCAAGAAGCTGCGCATTGCATTTAAAAAGCAGCGTAACCAGCTCGGCGAAATCAACGCTGCGGCTGAGGATAGCATACAGGGCATCCGCGTTGTTAAGTCATTTGCCAACGAAGGGATGGAAAACTGCAAGTTTGAAAAAGGTAACGTGTCATTCCTGGGGATCAAACGAAAGACCTATAAAATAATGGCCGGTTTTGACGCCCAGTACATGCTTTTTAACGGATTGATGTTTGTGGCGGTACTTGCCTGCGGATCCTATTTTCTGATGAAAGGCCAAATCACAATAGGTGATTTTCTGGCTTTTCTCCTTTACGTCGTCATGCTTCTGGAATCGATAATGTGGCTGGTCGAGTTTATGTGGATTTTCCAGGGCGGGATAACAGGCGTGGAACGTTTTATAGAGATCATGGACGAACCGGCGACTATCGTAGACAGTCCGGATGCAAGGCCGATGGATGAAGTAAAAGGCGAAATCAGGTTTGATAATGTAACATTCAGCTATGAAGAAGAATCGGAGCTGGTTCTTGAAAAAGTCGATCTTTGTATACATCCGGGCGAGCACATCGCTCTGGTCGGCCCTTCCGGCGGCGGCAAGACGACCATGTGCAATCTCATACCGCGTTTTTACGATGTCCGTGAGGGCAGGATAACGATAGACGGAGGGGACGTAAAGGATTATCAGCTGAAGTCACTAAGGAACAATATCGGCGTAGTACAGCAGGATGTCTACCTTTTCTCCGGGAGCATAGCCGAAAATATTGAATACGGCAAGCCCGGAGCCGGCATGGATGAAATAATCGAAGCAGCCAAGCAGGCGGGTGCGCATGATTTTATCATGAGCTTTGAAGACGGATATGACAGCTACGTGGGAGAAAAAGGAGTCAAGCTCAGCGGCGGGCAGAAACAAAGGATAAGCATTGCCAGGGTATTTCTTAAAAACCCGCCGATACTGATACTTGATGAGGCCACATCTTCGCTCGACAACGAAAGCGAGCAGCAGGTGCAGGTGTCTTTGGAGCGCTTATCAAAAGGCAGGACGACCCTGACGATAGCACACAGGCTTACGACTATAAGAAACGCCGACATTATATTGGTGCTCACGGAAGAAGGCATAGTAGAGAGCGGAAGCCACGTTGAGCTGATGGCGGCAGGCGGTCAGTATTCGCGGCTTTATAGGCTCTATTCGGACTACACCAGCGGCGTTGCCGTCGGGGAGTAGCCGGTTTATTGGAGTCTTTTGCAGTAGTGCGATTTTTCCTTTATACAGCGTATTATTCAGAGAAATCCATTTACAGATAATTGTGAGGAGATGAAAGTATTCAGAGATGGCTCGAAATATTGTAAAAGTATTTGTTATACATACGGTTATATCAGTCACTTGTTATCTGATTTTTTTTACAAACGTAGGTTTTGACGAGAATATCAATACTTTTACAGTTCTGATTGTTGCATCTACCTTGTATATTGCATGTGCGTTTGTGGTATTAAAGCCTATTGAAAAATCCGCATTGTCGGTTTTGCCATTAATTGCCTGGATATTATTAATATCAATTAGTTGTATCGCATCACAAAGCGTTGATAGCTATATGTTTTTTTGGTTTATTAGCCCGGTTGGTATTTTATTCTTCGATCCCATATATTCATTCATACTATCAATTTTTACCGAGGAAAAGTTATTTGGTAATTACGATGTTATCTTTGCAATATTTGCTAATCTATCCGTCCAAATACCCGCTTTACTGATTTTACTCGGAATGTTCTTAAAAAGCATTTACATGAAAAAAATAAAAAAAGTAAGGCGGAAACCAATTAACAGTGCGACCTGTCAATCAAAATGAAAACGCATTGACGAATACGCAATTAATGTGTATTGACATTTGCATATGATCCTGATATGCTAATTGCGCAATTAGTAATTGGAGGATTAGCAAATGTTTGTAGGCCGGAAAAATGAATTAAAAAGCCTGAATGAGAGCTATAGCACAGGAGCTTTTCAGTTTCCCGTTATCTATGGCAGGCGCCGAGTAGGGAAAACTACACTGATCAATGAATTTTGCAAAGATAAAAGAACGATTTATTTTGCCGCAATTCAATCCACCGAAAAAGAAAACCTCAAGATTTTATCGGCACAGATCATACCTGTACTTGCACCGAATGCGCCGGATAACCCGTTTTCTTCTTTTAGTGATGCAGTCGATTTTATATTTGATCGAGCAATAAAAGAGCACTTCGTATTTGTGATAGATGAATATCCATACCTTGCAAAAAGCCACACAGCGGTATCTTCTATACTTCAGGCTGCAATCGATAAATATCACGAGAATAGCAAGCTGTTCCTGATTCTATGCGGATCCAGCATGTCATTCATGGAAAAGCAGGTATTGGGATATAAAAGCCCACTGTATGGCCGCCGAACCGCACAGTATAAATTACAGCCCTTCGACTATTTTGAAAGCGCAAAAATGCTAAAAGGCTTTAGTAATGAAGATAAGATCGCATTATACAGCGTGACCGGCGGGATCCCCGAATACCTTTCACGAATAGACAGAAATTTGTCAGTCAAAGAAAACATAAACAATTTATTTTTCAGTCCCGCGGGAAGGCTTTTTGAGGAGCCTGAGAACCTGCTTAAGCAAGAGCTTAAAATTCCGGAAACATACAATGCGATAATAGCAGCTATTGCTTCCGGAAGAAATAAAGTAAATGAAATTTCCACCAAGGTAGGAATCGAAACAAGCCAATGCAGTAAGATGCTTTTGACCTTGACTGAACTTGGCCTCGTTCGAAAAGAATATCCGATAACAGAGGCAAGATCAAAAAAGACTATATATCATCTGGATGATTGGATGTTTATATTCTGGTACAGGTTCGTGCTTCCTGAACTTAGCCGGATAAATGCAGGATTGGGAAAGGCCGCTTGTGAGGAAATGTTTAAAGGGCAATTTGGCAGCCATATAGGTTTTGCTTTTGAAACATGCGCAATCCAGTACATGTGGAGAGCGATGAAAAAAAATATACTTCCGGTCTCGTTAAGAAAAATCGGGAGATGGTGGGGAAATAATCAAAAAGAAAGGCGCGAAGAAGAAATCGACATCGTGGCTTTTTCTGATAACAAAGCTTTTTTCGGAGAATGTAAATGGAGAAATGAGAAAACAGGCATTGATGTCTTAAATGACCTGGAACGAAAGGCCGGGCTTTTTACTGAATTCAGTGATATCAGTTACATATTATTCTCAAAATCCCCATTCACTAAGTCTTTGTCTGACATTGCAGGAAAAAGAAAAGATGTTATTCTGGTTGATTTAAACAAAATTTTTCGTATCTAAGCTACAAAAAGAAAATAAATAACATTTTTATCACAGAATCATTACAATCATATGTCGTGGTATGCTATACTGATAAGTACAATATAGGGTATAAAGATGCCCAAAAAGTGGTTTTCCTTATTTGCGGTTCATTTCAGCAGTGTTTAAGCGGTGTTCTGCGTACAGGATGAAGGAGGGTCTGTCGATATGACAAGCGATGGTATTATAAAGATCGAGACAGATGAGAAGACTTCGGCAAAGCTCGTAGTTCTCGGAATAGGCGGCGGCGGCGGAAACGCGGTAAACTGGATGATAGAATCCCAGCTTGAAGGGGTTGAATATATTGCCATCAATACCGATGCACAGGATCTTGCGAACAACAATGCTGACAACAAAATCAGGATCGGTGAAAAAATAACAGGAGGCCTCGGCGCGGGCGGCAACCCGGAGAAAGGCCAGGCTTCAGCCGAAGAAAGTATTGAGGAGATCGAAAATGCCATAAAAGGCGCAGACATGCTTTTCCTCACAGCCGGAATGGGCGGCGGCACCGGCACCGGAGCGGCTCCGATCATCGCAAAATTGGCGAGAGAGCTTGACATACTAACTGTCGGGATCGTAACAAAGCCGTTTTCATTTGAAGGAAAAAAACGTAAAGATAACGCGGATCTGGGTATAGATTACCTGAAACAATATGTAGACTCCCTTGTAGTTATACCAAACGATAAACTGCTCATGATCGCAGATAAAAATACATCTGTGGAAGATGCTTTGATGCTGGCAAATGAGGTCCTGAAGCAGGGAGTTCAGGGTGTCACTGACATCATTATCAAGCCCGGGCTCATGAGTAAAGATTTTGCCGACATCTGTACGGTCATGACAAACCGGGGTACGGCGCACATGGGCATCGGTGTCGGAAGAGGTGAGGATAAAGTCAAAGAGGCAGTAAGGGCAGCTATCGAAAACCCGCTGCTTGAAACATCGATAGACGGTGCCAAGGCTGTTCTTCTGAATATTACCGGCGGCCACGACCTGACCATGTTTGATGTCAATGAAGCTGCGGATCATATAGAGCAGTTATGCGACAGAGAAGTTATTCTGATATTCGGCACGGCTATTTACGAAGATATGTCTGATACTATGGAAATCACGGTCATAGCCACCGGTTTCGGTGACCCGCCGATATCGGAAAAAACCGAGCCGGATGAAGAAAAAACAGAAAAAACCGAGGTGAAAGTCGATAATGCCCAGGGCAGTGTCATTCCGCCTGAGCCAAAACAAACTTCTGTCAATAAGGGGGATCATGAGAGTTACGGATATGATCCTGATAAAGATGATTTAGTAAAAGACAAAGATAAAGAAGATGAGCCGGTTTCCGGACCTGAGAAAGAAAAAAGCCCCTTGTCTTTCCTTGACGATAATTCGCAGGATGATGATTCGGGAGAACGATTTGGTTTTCAGCCAAAAACCGAACCTGAGCAGGAGAGCCTGGAATTTTCCGAGTTGACGGAAGAAGAAAAAGACGACCGGATGTCCGGATTGGTCGACAGCATTTTTGAGGAAGAAGACGAAGGGCCTAGCCGTTTTAAAGTGCCCGACTTTTTAAAACGGGATTGAAGAAGATAAGTTCAAGAGCTAACCCTTCTGTAAAATATGCCTTGAAACTAAAGACAAAGAAGGGGCGAGACAGGAATAACGCCTTCCTTGCAGAGGGCGGTATTCTTATAGAGGAAGCTATAAAAACAGGCACGACCGTCAGACATGTATTCCTGCGTGATGATGCAGAAGCTTCCGGGGTGGCGGAAAAGATATTAAAGGAGCTTCCCGCCGATACAGAGATACTGCTTCTGCCGTCAGAGATTTTTAATGAAATAGCTGATGCGAAGACCCCGCAGGCATTGATGGCAGTCGTTGAAAAGCCGGAGAACGTAAGATTTTCGGCTGAAGCATTGACTTCTCTGGCAGACGGAGAAAAAGGATCCTTGTCGGTGATAGTGCTTGACAGGATCAGGGATCCGGGTAATACCGGAAGCATATTGAGGACGGCTGATGCGGCAGGTGTTACGGCAGCAGTACTGATAAAAGGCACCGCGGATATATTCGCGCCAAAAGTATGCAGAGCCGCAGCCGGTGCATTGTTCAGATTGCCGGTTTTTTATGCGGAAGACGCCGAATCTGTGATCGAGGTATTCCGGAATAGCGGGATAAGCCTTTTTGCACTCGACATGGACGGGATACCGTATTACGAAGCAGGGCTTACGGGGAAAACGGCGTTTATCGTTGGCAATGAAGGTGAAGGGCTTCAGGATGTTTTTATAAAAACCGCAGATGCTTTGCTCAGTGTACCGATGAGGGAAAATGCTGAGTCGCTGAATGCAGGGGTCGCGGCCGCAGTAATAATGTATGAGAAGTTAAGGCAGGACAGACAGCAGGGAGAAATTTATGGTAACTGATCCGAATGTACTTTTGGAAAAAGCGAGGGATGAACTCGCAGAAGCGAATAGCGAGCAGGATGTTGAGGCTGTAAGGATACGCTACCTCGGAAAAAAAGGCGAGCTTACGGCTATACTCAGGTCCATGGCAACACTGAGACATGAGGAACGTAAAGAACTCGGAGCAAAAGCAAATACCGTTCGCGATGCCATTGCTGCTTTGATCGAAGATAAGAAAAAGGAGCTGGCAAAAATCATTCTTGCCGGGACTCTTAAAAAAGAAAAAATCGATGTAAGTCAGCCGGCACAAGGTGTTCAGCCGGGCAGCCGCCATCTTATCACGCAGACGATCGATGAAATATGCCGTATATTCGGGGATATGGGTTACAGGGTAACGGAAGGCCCAGAAGTCGAAACTGTCTTTAATAACTTCGACGCTCTGAATGCGGCGCCCTCACATCCTTCAAGAGACCTGACAGATACCTTCTATTTTAACGAGACAACTTTGCTTCGCACCCAGACTTCACCGGTCCAGGTAAGGACGCTGATAAAAGAAGCTCCTCCCGTCAAGGTCATTTCACCGGGGCGCTGTTTCAGGATCGACACACCGGACGCAACTCATTCGCCCATGTTCCATCAGGTGGAGGGCTTATTGGTTGACGAAGGTGTTGCGATGACGGATCTGAAAGGCACCTTGGACGACTTTGCAAAAAAGATGTTCGGTGCGGATGTCAGAACCAAGTTCAGACCGCATTTCTTCCCATTTACGGAACCATCTGCGGAGATGGATATGAGCTGCTTTAAGTGCGGCGGAAAAGGCTGCCGCATATGCAAAGGAAGCGGATGGATAGAAATATTGGGCTGCGGGATGGTACATCCGAATGTACTGAAAGTCGGAGATATCGATACGGAACGCTTTACGGGTTTTGCATTCGGAATGGGAGTAGAGCGGATAGCCATGCTCAGGCACGGCGTGGATGACATAAGATTGTTTTACGAAAATGACGTAAGATTCCTGCGGCAGTTTATGTAAAACCGGATCCGGTGAACATTTGGGAAAAGATCGGGAAATAAAAGATCGGGAAATAAGAGATCGGGAATATAATTCGGCACAGAAAGGATAGATATAAAAAATGCTTGTACCACTCACATGGCTAAGAGAATATACAGACTTCCCCGAATCGGTGGATGAATTCG
>Ga0123353_10006458_pt1 | contig 15605 bp, 14 predicted proteins | sample TergutLab28metaG_3_FD_92763 | JGI IMG/M metagenome (GOLD analysis project Ga0123353, IMG submission 92763) | Labiotermes labralis P3 segment gut microbial communities from Petit-Saut dam, French Guiana - Lab288 P3 | ecosystem: Host-associated > Arthropoda: Insects > Digestive system > Gut ... | reverse complement strand
GGAAGACTTTAAGTTTTCTTTGGGGATAAACCCGCCTGCCATATTATCGTGACCACCTCCAACTCCAAATCCTTCCACAAGATGTCTTACAAGATTGTTGGCTTTGACTTTTTCACAGGTACTCCTGACAGATAATTTTATTCCGTTTTCTCGAACTGCATAGGCGATTACGATTTCTATTCCTGACACACTAATAACTATATCTCCTGCAGCTCCAAGAAGAGAATCATTTACATTCTTAAGACGCAGAAACGCAAGTTCATCATATGTTTCCACTGTTTTAAAAGCTTCTGCATATAGATCAAGATCACTGATGGAAAGTTCGTTACCTTTTAGTTCAACGATCATGTCAATGTCGGAAATGCTGTAAAGTCTGTAGAACATATTGATATCAAAATCAGAAGCGCCCCTGGTAAGGTTGTCGGTATCCATAAAGATTCCATAGAGAAGAGCTGTGGCAATTATTCTTGGAGGTTCGATGTTATTTTCAAAAAACCAGTCTGCAATGATGGCGCTGCAGCTTCCCACATTGGGTCTGATATCCATAAAACGATATCCCATATCACCTTTGAATTCATGATGATCTATGGCAGCCACTTCATCAGTTGGAAGGTCAGTGGTGTTGGCATTGCCTTTCTGAGTATCGATAAGCACTGCCCAGTCCTCTGTCCCCAGAGTCAAAGCTTCGGATGCATGGATGATCGGAACTTTAAACATTTCAAGCATCCTGAGGGAATTGGCTTTTTCGATTTCCTGATCATAAACAATAGCAAGTTTTTTTATTCCTCTTTGCGAAAGGAGGTAGTACAATCCAAGGCTTGAAGCAATAGCATCTGGATCCGGCACATTGTGTGGCTGGATAAACACCTCATCAGGCGCATCTTTAAGAATATCCACTAATTTGTCTAATTTTGTCTGATTCATAAAGTCAATCATAACACAAGGGGAATAAAAAAACTATCAATTAAAAAAGGGAAATGCATCCGAGAGCGAACACATTTCCCTTTATAATCCAAAGTTTAAGATTTAGGCTACTTCTTTTCCTCTAAGTTTGTTGATACCCTGAACAGCTACCATGATTCCAAGGCAGAAGAGCAGTATGCCGAAGAGCAACTGTAAAATATCTACGCTGAATATGAATGTTCCATTGATGAGTTTTGATATCTTGCCCCAGACATTAAAAGTCAGAGCAGTAAGAGTAACGATCAGCAAGAATATCATTGGGAAATATAGCATGACGCCCTGCTTCTTGGTTTTCTTTAAGTAAACCGCGCAGGCAATAAGCGCCAAAGCGCCCAAAAGCTGATTAGCTGAACCAAATAAAGGCCATATAGTAGAGTACCCCACAACAGCCAGAGCATAACTGAACAGACAAGTTAAAAGTGTTGCGACCCATTTGTTTGTAAGGAATTTAACTCTGGGAGAAGGTACTGTTCCTTCATCTGTAAAGAATTCCTGTATAGCAAATCTGCCTATTCTTGCGCATGTATCAAGAGATGTAAGTGCGAAAGCGCTTAAGCCCAGTGTTATAAATGTCCGGACTATATGCGGCGGCATATTGAAAGATGAGAGGAAGCTGGAAATGGCGAAAGCAAAAATCTGGAAAGGAGTTGTAACGCCTTCCGGGCGTTTTCCATTTATGGTTATTGCCGCAACGCATATAAGGGCAACAACAGCAAGAAGGCTTTCCACCAACATTGCTCCATATCCTACAGGGAGCATATACTTTTCATTACTGATCTGCTTGCTTACAGTACCCGAAGCCACAAGGCTATGGAAACCGGAAATTGCTCCGCAAGCTACTGTAACAAAGAGTATTGGGAACAGATAGTTGTTACCTACTTTAAATCCATTAAAAGCCGGGATATTTACGCTTGGAGCAGCGATCACTATTCCTATAACAGCAGAAAGCATGATGGCAAGAAGGAGGAATGTGTTAATAAAATCTCTTGGAGCCAGTAACGCCCATATTGGAGTGACTGAAGCCAAAACAGCATAGGTCAATATAATATATATCCATGCTCTTTGTTTAAGATAAATAGGGAAAAGAACACCTATAGCAATACAAATTACCAGAAGGGATATAGCTATCAATGAACTTTCCAGAGCTTTTGGTTTTCTCATCCTCAGATAAAATCCAAATAATACTGCTACAACGATAAACACAACAGATGTGCTTGCTGCCGAAGCATTGGTTTGAATCAGGCTGCCATCAGCGGCAAAACCATTAAAAGTTAATGCTACAATGTCTGTGAAGGCCGCTACAACCAGTACAGAGAAGAGCCACATAAATAGAAGAAATAGTCTTTTACCTGTTTTACCTATAGCCAATTCAATGACGTAGCCAATGGTTTTTCCTTTATTTCTTACAGATACATAAAGGGAAACAAAGTCCTGAACTGCGCCAAAAAAGATACCGCCAAAAATTATCCATAATAGTACAGGCACCCAGCCAAACATAGCCGCAATGATAGGGCCATTAATAGGACCTGCGCCGGCGATCGATGTAAAATGATGACCAAATACTATAACGGGTTGGTTAGGAACATAGTCTTTCCCGTCTTCAAACTCATAAGCTGGAGTTTTTCTCTCTGGTTCGATTCCCCATTTTTTTGCAAGATAGCGCCCGTATGTGATATACGCTAATAGCAGGACTACCGCAGAAATGAGGAATAATACTAATCCGTTCATATTTTTCCCTCCTGATGATTCTCTGCCCACAAAGACAGTTGTATTTTTATTATAGGATACACCCAACTAATTGAAATTAGAAGTAAAAAAACTTAAAATAATACTTGACAGTCGTAGTACTATGATATATGGTATATTATGACAATCGATATATTGTTTGAAAAGAGGTGGTATTTATGGATGCAAAACTATCATCCGATCTGCTGAGGGGGCATACAGATACAATTGTCCTTGGAATTCTCTGGAAAGGAGACAAATATGGTTTTGAAATTTATAAAACGATTCTCGAAAAAACAAATGAGGAATATGAGCTAAAAGAAACAACGTTATATTCAAGCTATAAGAGGCTTGAGGCAGATGGTTATATTGCAGCCTATTGGGGAGATGAAACTCTTGGCGGCAGACGCAAATATTATCACATTACAGACAGCGGAAAGAAATTGTATATACAAAATAAAAAAGATTGGGCATTTACACAAAAAATTCTTAATAACCTTTTGGAGGAAAATAAATGAATACACAGGAATATATCGATAAATTATTTTTAGATTATGAAAATGATAAAACATTATCTGATTTTAAAGAAGAACTGGAATCAAACTTAAAAGACAGAATTAGTTATCTGCAATCAAAAGGAGCTTCTGAACAGGCTGCATGGGAAAAAGCTACTGCTGAATTAACTGATATTTCGGAAATAGCCCAGCAGCTTAGCCTTAAAAAAAGAAAAGAAGTATTTGAAAATATGTATCTTGGAACAAAAAAATATATAAACACCAAGCGAGCGGTTTTATATGTATTGTTTGGAGGTTTACTCATGCTTGGAGTTATTCTGTCGGTTTTATCAGTTTTATCGTATTTATATTCCAATACCCCTATAACAGGGCTGGGTATGCTGATCCCGCTGATTTTGATTCCTGTATCAGGACTCTTATTTATGAGGTTAACGCAGGAAACAGGCACAAGATATCCTTTCTCATGGAAAAGGGCTCTTTTCTATGTTATTTCAATAGCTGTTATACTTTTTGGATCAATTATTTTTTCCATGATGTTTTTTATCTCAGATGCAGGACTTAAGCAGGCTATTGCAACTCTTATCCCTTTTGCTCTTCCCGGAATTGTGCTTCTTGTTTTTCTTGTTTTAACTGAAAAAGATCATCGCAAACCATGGGTGCTCAAGCAGCAGAATGAATGGATGAAAAAACATGAAGAATTATATAATAATTCAAAAGTTGCCATGAAAAGAGGTTTGATGTCAGGGGCATTATGGTTATTTACAATTGCGCTGGTTGTTACTTTGGGAATGATATTTGGATTTAAATATTCATTGCCCCTCTTTTTATTTGCTATTGGAGGAGAAGTCCTTATAGAGCTTTTTTTGATTTCCAGGAAATAACTGATTATATGGAATATATTATAGTAAAGAAGCTCTGTTTCTTGTTATTTAATACTTAAAAATAAGCACGCCATCTTTTTTTAGTTCGATTTCTTCTTTCCATTGGGTAAACAGATATTGTTCATTGCTGTATTTTGTTCCAGATGCTGTTACTTGTCCTAACAGGCTGATTTTTTCACCATTAAGCATAAGGAGCGCTTCATTTTTGGCATTATCAAAAACAAGCTCAATCATCTCTCCTTGTGCATTTATTATGCGTGTATAAACAATATTGTTTTGTGTTTCGGAGATAATTCTTCTTTGTTCTGATTTTACGATATTTTCTTCTGGTTTTACTGTTTCTGCGCTTTTGCAGGAAAGTAATAGAATAACTGATAATATGCCCAGAAGAGGTGCTTTGATCATAATATTTTTTAACATTTATTTTCCTTTTTTAATAACTCTATGATCTTTTGTTACTTGATATGCATTAATAAAATTGTATAGATCATATTTTCAGATAAGAGAAAAAATATTAAGGTTATGCAATTATTTATCTGATAAAAAATAAAAAAAGCGTCCGATGAGAATCGAACTCACATCTTCAGCTTGGAAGGCTGAGGTAATAGCCATTATACGACGGACGCACTTTCTTTACCGAAATAATATAAATAAAAAACAGTTTTATTGTCAATAGTTTTTGCTTGCATAATTAATAACTATAAGCTAGATTTTATCATCATTGGCCAGCAAGCAAGGGTCTTGGGTATGTTTCGTAAACTAATATAAGACCGGGCAAGCGCAGGCTAAAAATTGCTTTTATACCAATTTTAATCCCCTGGAGCGAGAAATGGGAATACGTGGCGAAGTTTTTTCATCAAAAGTTCTTACAGAAAAAAGAACTTATTTTTTTAATGTAAAAGAAAACAGAAAAGGCGATCTTTTTATGAATATTGTTGAAAGCAAAAAGCATGGGGAAGATAGTTTTGAAAGGCATTCAATAATTGTCTATCAGGAAGATATAGAAGATTTTTACAAGGAAATGTCCAAAGCAGTAGATTATATAAAGAAAAGCAAGTGATTATTTGACTGTAAAGCTTTTTCTGTGGATCGCAGAAAAGCCTATTTTTTTTATTATTTCCCTATGGATCGCTGTGGGATATCCTTTATGTTTTTCAAAAAGATAATCGCTCTCAATCCATGAATATCTTATCATCCAGCAATCCCTTACTGTTTTTGCAATTATCGAAGCAGCCTTGATTTCATCGATCTTATCATCTCCTTTAACAATTGCCTCAGCCTTGCAATCGATTTCAGGAATAAAAAGGCCATCAACAAGCGTAAGGGTTATTTTCTTTGGCTCAAAACCTCTTTTAAGCTCTTCAAACGCTCTTTTCATTGCAAGAAGAGTTGCATTATGGATATTTATTGTGTCTATCTCAAGAGGCCATGCCCATCCTACGCCATAACTGCATTTTTGCAGTAAAAGCATGCAAATTTCTTTTCTGATTTTTGGAGAAAGTTTTTTTGAATCTTTGAGTATCTCTTTTGGAAAATCTTCTGTGAGAACTACTGCTGCCGCTGTAACAGGCCCTGCAAGCGGACCTCTCCCAGCTTCATCAATGCCGCAAATTGTGGACATCTACTCAATCTCCTATCTCTAAACACACAATTAAAATTTATAAAATCACTTACTATTCAGGTCAATTATGATATACTTTACAAGCAAATTTTTATAATGTTAATATAAACAATATTTTTTATATGTATATAAATCAGGTGGACGCGTGTTTTTAAAGAGCATAGAACTTTTCGGTTTCAAATCATTTGCAGATAGAAGTAAAATAGATTTTCTTGATGGCATAACAGCTTTATTAGGGCCTAATGGGTGCGGCAAAAGCAATGTTGTAGATGCAATCAAGTGGGTTTTGGGAGAACAGTCTACAAAAACTCTCAGAGCTGAAAAAATGGAAGATGTAATATTTAATGGTACTGATGCAAGAAAGGCTCTTAATATTGCAGAAGTAACTCTTCTCCTTTCCAATGATTCAGGAATTCTTAACTTTGATATGCCTGAAATTTCAATAAAAAGAAGATTATACCGCTCAGGCGAAAGCGAATACTATGTAAACAATACTCTTGTAAAGTTAAAAGAATTGCGCGAACTGTTTTTTGATACAGGAGTAGGAAAATCAGCATATTCTATAATGGAACAGGGGAGAATAGATCAGGTTATTTCAAACAAGCCGGAAGAGAGAAGATTTATTTTTGAAGAAGCTGCAGGAATCACCCGTTATAAAATACGAAGCGCTGAAGCAGAAAGAAAACTGGAAAAAACAGAAGAAAACATGAGGCAGGTTGAAACTATAATAAGCGAAGTCAAAAAAAGCTATGACTCACTTAAAGTGCAATCTGCGAAAACTGAAAAATATAGAAAATTAAAAGATGAACTTTTCTATAACGAACTTGATATACAACTTTTAAGGCTTAAAGGATTTCTTGATTCCAAAGATAAAGTCGAAGAAGATATGAAATCTTTTGAAGGGAAAAAATCAAATATAGAAAAAGAAATAACTGCAATAAATGAGTTTCTTAGGGAAAATACAGGGCTTGTTAATTCAATGGAAACTGAACTCATTGAAAAGCAGAAAAAATTATATGGTATTGGGCTCGAGAAAGACAGCAAGAAGAGCCAGCTCAGAATGTATGAAGACAGAAAAAAAGAGATCGAAAGGCAGATCGAATCATGCACTTTGCGTGACAAGGCATTAAAAGAAAGAATTTTCTCCATAAAAGAGCAGATCACAGATAAAGAAAATCTTCTAAAAGAAATTGACAAAAGGCTTTCCGAAGTAAAAGACAATATATCTTCTTTCAATGAGAAAATTAAAAATTCAGGTCAAAAAATAAATGAAAATGAAAAAAATATTTTTGATAGCGAAGAAGATATAAAAGAATCAGAAAAAAAACAGCAGATACTTCAGGATGATCTCCGGAATATTACAGAAGATATTGTAAAACAGCTTGATAAATCTCTTAAAGATACAGGCTATTCCCATGCAGAAAGAAAAAATGCAGAGGAAAGTGTAATAAAAAGTATTGAAGAGTTAAAAATCGTTCTTGAAGGAAGAATAAGAATTTTAAATGACAGTATCACTCTTAATGTTACCGATACAAAAGAATTTATAAAATTTGCAAAAACAGCGCGCGCTGCATTTGAAGAAAGTTTTGAAAAACTAAATACAATAAAAAGAAACTTTGATATATACAATAAATCTGTACCTGCTATTATAGATGAATTTCTCGCGCCTGAAGGTATCATGACCAAAAAGCGGAACATAGATAACGAAATAGTTGTTATTTATAACAGGATCGCAAACTCCAGAGAAAAAATAAAAAAACTACAGCAGGAAAACAGGGACCTTACTGGTCTGATTGAATCTTACCGGGCTTCGCTTGAAGAGCTAAAAGTTGAACAGGTAAAAATGAAAACTCAACAGATAGCGTTTAATGATTCAATAAGATCATTGATCAAAAACATTGAAGAATATGAAAAGCAGATCAAAGAAAATAATCTCGAAGCTGAAAGCTGTAATATAAAAATAACTGATATAGTTGTAAAAGTTGAATCGGTAAAAAAAGAAGAAAATGAACTTCTTGATACAGAAAAAAAACTTCTCAAAGAGCTTTCAGTTCTTGAATCAGGAATTTCAAAGAAGAACAATGATCTTTTGACAAAAGAAAATCAGTCAAAAACAAAAAAACTTGATCTTGAAAAACATCAGGGAAATATTGAGAAATTCCAGATGGAAAAAGTAATGCTTGAAACAGAAATAAAAAATATTTATGACAATTTCAGGGAAAATTATTCGCGTGACCTTTCTGAATATGAATCAAGAATTTTTGAAATAAGAACACCGTTAAAAGATTTAAGAGATAAATTACGTGATATCAAAGAAGAGATAAGAGTCATGGGACAGATAAATCTTATGGCTCCGGAAGAATTTGCAGAAGTGCAGGAGCGGTATAATTTTCTTAAAACGCAGATGGACGACCTGACCAAAGCAAGAGAAGATCTTAGAAAAGTTACTCAAGAGATAAAAATTGAATCTGAACAGCTTTTCCTTGAAGCATTTGACCAGATAAAAAAGAATTTTTATGTGCTTTTTAGAAGACTGTTTGGCGGAGGCAGAGCAGAGCTCAAGTTGCTGGATGATTCCAATATTCTTACATCAGGTATAGATATCCTTGTTCAGCCTCCGGGAAAAAAACTTGAGAATATAACGCTGCTTTCAGGAGGGGAGAGATCTTTAACAGGAGTTGCGCTGTTCTTTGCGACATTCATGGTTAAACCATCTCCATTCTGTATTCTTGATGAGATCGATGCAGCTCTTGATGAAGCAAATGTAGGAAAATTTGTTAATCTTCTTACAGAATTTGGAAATAACTCCCAGTTTGTTGTAATTACTCATAATAAAAAAACTGTTACAGGTGCAAAAACATTTTTGGGAGTAACAATGGAAGAATCTGGGGTCTCAAGAATAATTTCTTTCAGGGTTAATAAAGATGGCACCAGCGAAGAAGTTAATGCTGCAGGGGTTAGTCACGTTAGTGGCTAGTTCGTTGGGAGCAGGTTTATTTTATGGTTATTAAAGATTTTATAGAAAAATTAAATCCTAAAAATAATAAAATAGTTTTATTCTCAGGTGCTGTATTATTATTAATAATGATATTTATTATTATGGTCAATTTGTTAATTAATGCTCTTGGAGATAAAAGAGATATAATTCCTGCTGTTTCCGGAAAACAGAGCGATAAAGCTTCTGGATTTATCCCTGATGCGAATGATCTTAAAATTCCTCCAAATTATCTGAGAGACCCTGAGTTTACCTGGCGCTCTTTTAGAACAACTCCGGATAAATGGAATAGAGAAGAAATTGAAAGATTTTGGAAAGATCCAGCTGATGTCATTATAGACGCTTATTCAGAAGAAAATAGAGAGCATATAAAAAATATATTGGGAGGTGTCCCATGATAAAGCTGTTTGGAAAAATATTTCTTATATTAGTAATAGTTTTTATATTTTTTTCATGTAAAACACTGGCAAAAGAAACGGAAGATAGCAGTTCGCAAACAGAAGAAATATCTGCAATAGATCAGGATACTGAAGTTAAATCGGAAATCGCAGCAGAAGCAGAAGCAGAAACAGAAACTGAAGAGGAAACTGGGGAAACCGTAGCTGCAGATGCTGAGGTTCAGAAAGAAACAGAAGCAGAAGTAGCAGAAAGCACAGATGCAGAGAGCAAAGAAATAGCAGATGCGAAAGCTGACACAGAAGTTGCAGTAGAAGCTGCTGCGAAAGTTGTTGCAGAAGCTGCTGCGAAGGAAGCAGCACAAGCAAAAGCAAAGGCAGATACAGATGCAGAGGCCAGGAAAAAAGCTGAGGCAGAAGCAAGGGCAAAAAAAGAAGCTGAAGCAAAAGTAACGCAGGAAGCAGCAGCGCAAAAAAAAGATCCATCAATGACAGAGCAGGAAGATAAAAATATATTGGATATGAGTAAGGCGCCTGGAAAGCAGGGAGCAGATACTTTACAGGAGAGTCCTCAAATAAAAAAACAAGATCCTGATATCTTTTTTCCAATAATGAATTCTAGTGATGAAGAAAGAACAGTTACATATACTATGCCCGGGACAATTGAAATAGAACTTGAAAGAACAGGATGGATCTATACAGGAGAAAAAAACGGGAAAAAGGGAATTGTTCTGGATTCAAGAAGATTTGTAGATAACAACACTATTTTCACATTTAAAATCCTGGAAAATGATGATTACAATATTGTTTTCCATCTCCAAAATACAAGCGGTGGTTCAGAATCATCCAGTATTGTTATAAGAAGAGATGGAGCTGAAAAAGAATCAGTTATAAAACCAGACAATATGGAATCTTCTGCAGTTAAAGAAGATTCATTTCCAAAAATTGTTACTCCATCAGAAAGAAAAGAGAGCAGAGAAGGTTCTGTCCCATCTTCTGAAAAAGATGCTGCAGCAATAATAAGTTCTGCTGACTCAGAATCAAATGCTTCTTTACGCTCTGCTTCAAAACAGCAGGCAGATATGTCACCTCAGGATGTTGTAAAAAATGCAGCTGCTTTAGCAGATAAAGGCGATTATGTTAGCGCAATAGATTTGCTTGAAGAGATCGTGCAAAAATATCCGCGTCTTTCTGATATGGATAGAGTATATTATCTTCTTGCAAAATATTATGAAGCAGAAACACCCAAAAGAAATGCTGAAAAATCTATTTATTATTATTCAAGGATCCTCGAAGAATACCCGCTTAGCGACTATGTTGATGAGTCAGAAAAAAGGATTAAATATCTCGAGAAACATTTTATTTATATAAATTAGTTTCAGGCTTTTGATATAAAATACGCAAATTATTCCACTTGCAATCAGGGGAAAATCAATGTATCATTAATCCATGCAGAGTCCCATCAGCACAAAAAAGAAAATAAATTTAAAAATTAACACTTTTTTTTCAAAAATATTCGACTTGGCACAAAAATTGCACACACACACACACACACACACACACACACACACACACACAAATAATTAATCTTTTTGCTAAAAACAGAAAAAACCAAATAAAACTCAAAAATATAATATCTAACACTTTAAGGAGAAAAAAATGTGTAGAATAAAAAGCAAAACCATTGTCACCATTATAACAACAATGATGATGATAATAATACTTGCCCTCGCAAGTTGTGGAGACTCTGGCGGCGGTGGCAATGGCAACGGCAACGGCAGCGACCCAGCCTTCGGTCTCCCCACAACCGCAGGCCTCTACGAAGGAGCACCGGGGAGCCTTTACCCCACTGATACAGCAATCTCAGACGTAACAGCTAACGACGTGGAAGAAGCAATTGCATACATTAACAACAATAACACAGACAAAACATACACCCTGCTCCTAAGCGCAGCAACCATTAACACAGGCGACCTATGGATGAAAAAAGCCAACATTAAGTTAAGCATTATCGGCATAGGCGCAGTCCCAAGCGTAATCAAATACACAGGTGATTTTACTCTTGCAGGCGAAATGGGCGTTTTGTTTTTTGATGTTGAGCCTGGTACTGGCAACCCAACCGGTCCTTGGGACCTTACTATTGGTAACAAAGTTACCTTAAGTGGCCAAGGTAACACTCACTACTCTAGCCTTGTCTTCCTCGGTGGAAGCACCCTTACCATGCAAAGCGGCGCTACGATTACAGGAGCCATTACAGGAAGCAACGCAGTGGAAATATCTAATGGCTCCACCTTTATAATGAACGGAGGCAGCATAATCTGCGCCACTGTGGGTGTGCATGAAGGCACATTTACAATGAACGCTGGGGAAATCAGTGGTATCACAGCTGGCGCCGCGTTATACCTTAATGGCAGTACCTCTGCCTTTACCATGAACGGCGGGAAAATCATCAATGTCGCACCTGGCAACGCTGCTGTGTATATAGGTGATAACGCCTCATTTACCATGAACAATGGGGAAATCAGCGATGTCCCCCAGGCTGTGAATATAAGTGACGGTGCTACCTTTACCATGGCAGGCGGGAAAATCAGCGACGCCGGCGAATTCGCAGTATATGTGAATAACGGAGCCTTTATCATGGCAGGCGGGGAAATCAGCGGTATGACAGATGGCGGCGGTGCAGTGGCAATTTATTATGGCAACTTTACAATGAATGCCGGCAGCATAATTAACAATGATTTCGGGGTGTCTCTGGGTACTAGCGGCACCCATGCCATAAACGGCGGTAGTATTACCAACAACACATACGGCGATTTAGATACTGGCAGCAGCAACCTCACCCTGTCAGGCACAGCAGACATTGGAAATCTCGCACTGAACTATATAGGTTCTGGTGATGCCCCGTTTGTGAAAATAGCCTCGACCTGGACAGGCAGTATTGAAAGCATCAGCCTGCGTTATGGCGTAACTATGGCAAATGTCAAGATTTTCTGGGAAAACAAGCAGATACTGACAAACGAAGCAGGCAACAATAACCCGCCCTCAGGTGCAACAGCAAGAGTGGGTCTCGGCAATTTCATCGACGGGTGGGGTAATCCCGAACTCATCAGCGACACATATTATATACATACCACCACAGGGGTTTTGACAGCGAACTAGTAACAATTTTCTCCCCTGGAGAGGGGAATTAAATCACGCTGCTGCTTACGGGCATAACTGTAAGTAGCAGTGTTGCTGGGAATCCAAAGCGCGGGTAACCGGAAGACAGACAGCGAGTGCGTCGACGTAAGGAGCTAGCACGAGTCTGGCAGGCTGCAGGTTACCCGTTTGTTTGTGAATCCATCAATATAAGTGCTGTGCAGGAAGCTGGAAGACAGACAGCGAGTGCGTCGACGAAGGAGTTAGCACGAGTCTGGCAGGCTGCAGGTTACCCGTTTGTTTGTGAATCTATCAATATAAATGTTGTGCAGGAGTGCCGGAAGGCGGACAGCGAGTGCGTCGACGAAGGAGCTAGCACGAGTCTGACCGACTGCAGGCTTTTCTTAGATTAAGCTATTTTTCGCACTGCTGTATTACCTTTCCAAATACAAGCCGGGATTGACATTCACCTCTATTTAAGGGTATAAATCAACTAAACTTATGCTTGATGGAATATCTACAAAATTTTCTGATATAATAAGAACAATTTCTGGTAAAGCATCAATCTCTGAAAAAAATGTTACAGAAGCTGTTGAAGAAATCAAAACAGCGCTGCTTGATGCAGATGTAAACCTCAGGGTTGTAAGACGCTTTGTCAATTCTACTCTTGAAGAAGCAGTTGGCGAAAAAGTCCTTAGATCTGTTGATCCTGGACAGCAATTTGTAAAAATTGTTTATGATAAAATGGTCAGCTTTCTTGGAGACCAGAAGCAAGATCTTGTACTTAAAGGGCCTGATGCTGTTTCTGTAATACTTATGCTTGGGCTTCAGGGTTCAGGAAAAACAACCACAGCTGCCAAACTCGCGAATCGCCTTAAAAAAGAGGGGAGAAAAGTACTTTTGGTAGCAGCAGACCTTGTAAGACCTGCTGCAGTGGAACAACTTTCTGTGCTTGGAACGCAGATAAGCGTTGAGGTCTACAAAGAACAGGCATCTCCGGAAAAAGTAGTAAAAAACGCCCTTTCTTATGCAAAGAAAAATATTTTCAATACTGTGATCGTAGATACATCAGGACGGCTCCATATCGACAGCGATATGATGAAAGAGCTTGAAAATATCAGGAATATTGCCCAGCCAGATGAATCGCTTCTTGTTGCAGATGCAATGTCAGGACAGCAGAGCGCAGAAATAGCAAAAGAATTTAATGAAAAAATTGGAATAAGCGGAGTAATTTTAAGCAAATTTGATTCAGATACAAGAGGCGGAGCTGCTCTTTCTCTTAAAACCGTAACTGGACGTCCTGTAAAATTTATAGGTATTGGCGAAAAAATAGATGATCTTGATATTTTCTATCCTGAAAGAATTGCGACAAGAATACTTGGAATGGGAGATGTTGTCTCTTTAGTTGAAAAAGCTCAGGCAACAATCGATGCTGCAGAAGCTGAAAAACTTCAGGAAAAAATGGAAAGCGCTACTTTTACCCTTGAAGATTATCTGCAGGAATTTGCCAGAATAAGGAAAATGGGAAGTATTCAGTCTCTTTTGGAGATGGTTCCTGGCCTTAAAGGCAATATTGATGAAAGTAAAATAGATGAAAAAGAGTTAAAAAGAGAAGAAGCAATGATCCTTTCCATGACAAAAATGGAAAGAAAAAACCATAGAATAATAGGGCCATCCAGAAGAAAAAGGGTTGCAAATGGCAGTGGAACATCTGTTTCTGATGTAAACAGGTTTTTAAAAAAGTTCGAAAAAACCAAGTTAATGATGAAAAAAGTGACTAAAAATAAAAAATACCAAGCTGATTTATTGTCTCAATTTGGTAATTAGTGTAATACTAGTAGAGAATAGCACAAGGAGGAAAAGTTCGAGTGAGTGTAAAAATCAGACTGAAACGCTTTGGAACAAAGAAAAGACCATACTATAGAGTTGTGGTAATGGATTCAAGAACACCCAGAGATGGTAAAACTATTGAAGAAGTAGGTCTTTATCATCCTATCGAAGCTGAAGATCGTCAGGTAAAATTAGATCCTGATAAAATCAGATACTGGCTTGATAAAGGCGCGCAGCCCAGCGACACAGTAAAGAAACTTTTGAATAAGAATAATATTTTTATGAATTAGACTAGGGAGAAAAAATGACATTGGAAAAAGATCTTGTTGAATATATTGCAAAATCTCTTGTAGATAATCCTGATGCTGTAAGCGTAAATTTGATTGAGGGTGAAAAATCGACAATATTGGAGCTTAAAGTTGCTCAGGATGATATTGGAAAGGTTATTGGAAAACATGGCAGAATAGCAAAAGCAATAAGAACTGTTTTAAGCGCTTCTGCAACAAAAACCGGAAAAAGGGTTGTTCTGGAAATATTAGATTGAAAAGGTGCTGAAAAATAATAATTTAGCTATCGGAAAAATAAGAACTTCTTTTGGTGTAAAAGGATTTGTAAAAGTAATCAGTTTTTCCGGTGAAAATGATCATTTTTATGACCTGGAAGAAGTTATTCTTCAAAATAACAAGATCCGGGAAAAAAAGAAAATAGAAGAAGTATCTCTTCATGGAAATGATCTTATAATAAAATTCGAAGGTATTCACACTCCTGAAGAGGCAAAAAAATATATTAATTGGGAAATGTGGGTGCCTCGGGAAAAAGTTTGTGCTCTTGGAGAAGGGGAGTACTACCTGGCTGATCTTTACGGATGTACTCTTATAGGTACTCCTGAAAAAGGGTCACTGGTATACGGAAAAGTAAAATCTGTTATTTGCGATTATGGGACATCTGATCTTCTTGAAATTGAAACTGATGAAATCGAAACCAGTAAGCAAGGAGAAGATAAAGCAAAGGTTTTTCTTATCCCTTTTTTGAACAAATTTATTGGCAAAGTTGATTTAAAAAACAAGACCATAGAGTTGCTTGAAGAGTGGATCATTCCATGAAAATCAATATTCTTACCCTTTTTCCTGAAATAATTGCTGTTTATTTTAATAACTCAATTATGTTAAAAGCAGTTGAAAAGGGACTTGTTAATTTTAATATTGTAAATATCAGGGATTTTGCAAAAAATAAGCATAAAACCTGTGATGATTACCCCTACGGGGGCGGTGCGGGGATGATTTTAAAGCCAGAGCCCCTTTTTGAGGCTTTGGATTCTGTTTCTGCATCAACTATTAGAACAATTTATCCTTCCCCTTCAGGCAGGGTTTTTAACCAGGCTTATGCAAAGGATCTTTCAAAAGAGAAAGAGCTTATTTTTATCTGCGGAAGGTATGAAGGTATTGACCAGAGAGTCATAGACAGATATGTTAATGATGAAATATGTATAGGCGATTATATCCTCTCTTCAGGGGAAATTGCCGCGCTTGTGATCATTGATTC
>Ga0123353_10006457_pt1 | contig 15608 bp, 5 predicted proteins | sample TergutLab28metaG_3_FD_92763 | JGI IMG/M metagenome (GOLD analysis project Ga0123353, IMG submission 92763) | Labiotermes labralis P3 segment gut microbial communities from Petit-Saut dam, French Guiana - Lab288 P3 | ecosystem: Host-associated > Arthropoda: Insects > Digestive system > Gut ... | reverse complement strand
TGAATTCAAGCACTATAAGGGAAGTTTGACAAATTTCAAAAAACGTGTCAAGAGAAAAAATGCCACTTGGTTGCTACTCTCTCCTTTTTTCTGTATTTTCCCTACCGTTCACGGTTCGTTAACGCAGGAGTATTCGGAAGGAACCATGTCACCAGTCCGATGAGCGGCATAAAGGAGCAAAGTTCATATACGGTCATAATGCCTACGAAGTCTGCAAGTCCGCCTAACAGTGCCGACGCAATCGCTCCCGCCCCAAAGGAAAAGCCGAAAAATAATCCGCCGACTGTTCCGACCTTGCCCGGTATCAGTTCTTGGGCAAAAATCACAATCGCCGAAAAAGACGAAGCAATGATCGCTCCAATCAGCATACTCAAAAAACAAGTTCCCCAAAGGGATTGAACATGCGGCAATAACAACGCAAAGGGAGCCACACCGAGAATAGAAAACCAGATCACCCACTTTCTGCCCACTTTATCACCAACGGGTCCTCCAATCATGGTGCCTGCCGCTGTTGCAAAAAGAAAAGCGGAGAGGAACAGCAATGAATGTTCTTCCGAAACTCCAAATTTTTCAATATAATAGAAAGGTAAAAATATGCTCAAACTGATGGTGTACAGATTTTTGGAGAAAACCAGTAACAGCAAAATAGAGATTGCCACAAAGACCGTGCGATTAGGCAATGCTTCCGATGAAACGTTAGCGAATCCCTTTTTTGCATTTTTTTCTGATAGTTCTTTTTCTTTCAATCGCCGTCTGTACCATCGGCTCAGTGGGATCATCCAAAAAATCGCACAAAAGGAAAGGATAGCGAACCAAGCGATATTTCTTTGCCCGTAGGGAGTGATGAGAATCGCGGCAAGGAGCGGACCCACGGAAGCCCCGGCATTTCCGCCAGTTTGAAAGACAGATTGAGCGAGTCCGTGCCGCCTGCCAGCAGCCATATAGGCGAGTCGGGACGCTTCAGGATGGAAAACTGCCGAACCGAAGCCAATGAACGTAACGGCAATCAACACGATGGGAAAACTCCATGCGTAGGCAAGGAGAAGGATGCCCAGTGTGGTCGAAGCCATACCTAGCGGCAATGCAAAGGGTTGCGGATGAGTGTCATTGAACCAGCCGATCACGGGCTGAAAAATCGACGACGACAGTTGGAAGACGGTCGCAATGAGTCCGACTTGGGTGTACGAAAGAAACAATGTGCTTTTGAGAAGCGGCAGAGCGGCAGTAATTAACGACTGAAAGGTATCGTTAAAAAAGTGTGCTGCGCACAACGCTCCAAGTACAAGGTATTTCGTCTTTGGAAAAGAACTTACGGTGGGATCGTGCAACATGGAAGGGAAAAGTGTACCCTTTTTGCCGTATTCTACAACTTGATTCTACAACTTGGTCGGTTCCTGTGTCCTCTTTGCGTCCTTCGTGCCTTTGTGGTCAATTCTTTTCAACCACAAAGACACAAAGGGCACAAAGATAATGCTCATTTTAAGGCATTACAAACTTTTCAATCCTGTCAAAGGCTTCCTTCAGCACATCAAGGCTTGCGGCAAACGATGCACGGACATAACCTTCACAACCGAACGCGGACCCCATCACCGTTGCCACCTGTTTTTGGGTCAAGAGTTCCAAACTAAATTGCTCAGAATTGTCGATCTGCACTCCGCCGAGTTTACGTCCCAAGAATTTTTTGACATTGAAGAATGCATAAAATGCTCCTCCCATATCGGGACAACTGAGCCCCTCAATCGCCGCAATCCGCTTGGAAACATAGTCCTTCCGCTCCGAAAAAGCGGCGAGCATGGATGCAACACAATCCTGCGGACCCGTCAGTGCTGCCACTGAGGCATACTGACTGATACTGCACGGATTCGACGTTTCTTGACTCTGCAACTCTCCCATTTTCTTGGCAACGTTCAGCGGACTCAACGTCCAACCGATACGCCAACCCGTCATCGCGTATGTTTTGCTGACTCCGTTGATCACAATCGTTCGGTCTTGCAGACCGGGACGGAGTGTCGGAAAACTGACGAATTCGTTGCCGGCATAGACCAATTTGTCGTAAATCTCATCGGCAACAACGAACAAACTGTGTTTGAGTACAACGTCAGCAATGGCTCCGAGTTCACTTCGGCTGTACATCGTTCCCGTTGGGTTGGACGGACTGCACAGCAACAACATTCGCGTCTTCGGCGTGATTGCCCGCTCCAATTGTTCGGCGGACATCTTGAAATTCTGCGATTCTTCCGTCTGAACGATAACGGGAACCGCGCCAGACAATTTTACCAATTCGGCATAGGAGACCCAATAGGGAGCAGGAATGATCACCTCGTCGCCCGGATCAAGCGTTACAAATAGCGCGTTATGGATCGCATGTTTCGCTCCATTGGCAACGACAACCTGAGTCGGTTCGTAGCGGAGTCCATAGTCGTCATTGAATTTTTCGACGATGGCTTTTTTAAGTTCGGGAATACCGCTGGCAATCGTGTATTTTGTGTGTCCGGCTTTCGCGGCGGCGGCGGCGGCTTCGCAGATGTGCGACGGCGTGATGAAATCGGGCTCGCCGACACTCAAATCGTACACGGTCTTACCCTGTGCCGACAACTCTTTTGCCTTCGCCGACATGGCTAATGTGGCGGACGGCTCTAATGCTTGAACGATTTTTGATAATGCAATAGTCATGACTGTTTGGGAGTTAAATCCATACTGCCAACCGGCGTTTCGCAGTATAGCATAATCCACCGGGCATTCAAGGCGGGGGACTTGTTTGCAGACAGGCAAACGACTCTGGTTGTACCCATTATACCGTTTTTACGATTTGCCTCCTCAATAATCGGCATAGTTTTTGTGTTTTTGCTACTTTATCTGTCATTCCCATCCGACTATAATAGGACAAATTTCCTATCTTGTGTAAACTGACAATGATCCGGCTGATGGCGCGATGTCTGCTCGGACGGTGCCTACTTGGGCTGTGCCTGCTTGGGATGGGCGTTTGGCTTTGTCTGGTCAACGTTTTGGCTCAGAATACGCCCAGTCCCCCTCTGGAAAGAAAAAGCGAACCCGTTCTCCGGCAGACTCCCCTCGACGCAATCGTCCTGATCGATGCCGACAAAAACCGCGTTCTCTTGCCCGGCAACTGGTCCCTGACCGTCCTGGACGATTTTCTCGACTATCTCCTTCAAGGTCATCAAAATCAGGTTCCGCCGTTTGTTCTCCGCAACATCTCCGCCACGGGGACAGTAGTTGGTCATTACGTTGAGACAAACGTGAAGATCGAACTCAAGACCACTACTTACCAATCAGTACGTGTCCCCCTTGGTTTCAAGGAAGGCATCCTTCCGAGTGAAGACCAGGCGGGACAACCGCCGTTTCTCTACTCAGGCACCGGCTCCGCTCAACTTACGGTTGATTCCCACGAAAGACAATACGTTGCCATCGTTTCTCCACGAGTGCACCTTACCGCAGAATCGGCAGAGTCGGCTCCCTCCGAAAAACCGGAGATTGAGCAGTTGCACACTCTGTCGTTGTTACTTTGGGTTCCCCTCGTGCAAAATGCCAGCGGAGAAAACCGGTTGCCCATTTCCTTTCCGCAGTCCAACAGTTCGCTATTTTTGCTTGAAATCCCCATGAGTAGTGTTGACGCATCAGTAACACGCGGATGGATCCTTGACCACCAAGAAAATGCCGACCAACAATCGACTCTGTTGAATATACAAGGACTGGGCTTGGGGACCGAAATCGCATGGAGTAAAAAGAAAAGTGATGTTGCTGACGACCGCCCCGTGTTACATGTTGATGAGGCGACCATTGATATTCGACTCAATCCCCGATCTGTCGTTTATGATGTGCTTTTACCGGTCAGAACCGCAACCGCCAGTTTCGATCAGTTGCAGATTCGGCTCCCACATGGCTGCCTTCTTGATCGAGAGATTACCGACAAGTACGCTACCGCCGGTAATTATTCCGTTGGCGAAGTAAACGCAGAATCGATAGTTACCATTCAGTTGCCCCAAACAACGGGGTTTGTTCCTCTTCGTTTGAGGGGAAGTCAACAATTTGAAGGAGATGGAGACAAGTCCGATTTCAAGCGTGAACTGGCTGGTTTTGAAGTTCTTGGTGCCGAACGTCAAACTGGTTTTCTCACGGTGTCGGTTTCACCTTCGGAGATGAAGCCCCATTGGGAACCGGTTCGCGGCATCCGCCGTATCGAGGGTACCAGTCCGGGGACTATTTCTCCCGTTACCAGCGGCGAAGCCCGATTTGAATTTATTACTCAGCCATTCCAACTGAGTGTTCAAGTGCGTTCACCGCAAACCCGAATCAATGTCAAGCCAGAATATCAATTCCGTGTCAGCAAGGGAATGATCACAATGACTGCCCGACTCTCCTATACAGTCAGTGGTCCCAAAACGAGTGTTCTCTATCTTCGTTTATCCGATTCAAAATGGAACTGCGATTTTAGAGCGTCCAACCTTGTCAATGCGGCTGAGTTCGAATTGGATGAGTCGGGGTTGCTGTCGATCCCGCTTCATAGCCAGACGGATGGCACATTCAACATAGACTTCCAAGCCTCCCGGTTGATTGCCTCCGAAGGAGAACAATGGCATCGGATTGTTCTTCCGATGCCGGAACCGCAGGTACAGTGGAGTGAACCGGCACATGTCGTCATCGTATCGGAAAACAATGTTGAAGTGCGACCGATTGACGAGTCGTATTCGGTCACTGCGCAACACCGCACACGCGGCTTGACTCGTCAAACGCGGCAAACACAGCAAATGCAGATGCGGGTTGATCTCACCGATCTACAACAGGAACCACTTTTTTACCGAACTGATCCCACGGGTGCCCAATTCGTCGCAGATTTGTTGTATCATAAACGGCAAATCAGTGCAACGATGCAAACGGAGGTACGTCTCTCTGAGGAAAACAATCAAATTAAACAAACAATTTCCTACGAGGCGAAATATGCTCCTGCGGAACGATTGTATTTTTTGCTCCCGAAAGCGTTGGAAACGGGCGGCAATATACAAGTCCGATGGGGCAATAGAACGTTGGAACTTCGGGACACGATTCCCGATGCTCTGGACAATGTCCCAGATAATTGGGTACGTAAATCAGTCCAACTTCCCGAACCAACGTTCAAAACACAGTTGTCGTTTGATTATTCTACAACGCCGCTGAAGGCTCCTTACGAAACAGCACCGCTTTTGCTGTCCTTTGTTTGCCCTGCTGAAGTTACGATATTGGATCATCTTATCCACTTTTATACACCACAGGGTTATAAAGTGGAATTACAAAACGAATCCAGATCGTATTGGGAACCCTATCGCGAATCACGTCGCCTTTCAACGGAAATTGCCGAGACGTACCGGTCGTCTCAATCGCCGACAAGACAATCGCCCACTAGAATTGCACTTTTTGTCTCTGCTGTTGAACAGAACATTTCTGGAACGACTTTAGTAGAGCGTGCCTGGCTTCAAACTTGGCTGACTGGTGACAGCCGAGTAGATCGGGCAACGTACATTTTGAAGAGTACAGATGATTTCGTAACGATTCAACTTCCGCCGGATGTGTTGCGGGATCATCGAATTATTGTTCGAGTAGATCATCGGCAAATTCAGGCAAACATCTCTCCCATGGGATCGTTAACTATCCCTATTTTACCAGAACAACACAATCGTTCGATTGAGATTTTTGTCGATTATCGTTTCGGATACAAGATTCCGCCATTCGAGGTGCCGATGGTCCTTCCCTCTTTTTCCAAGGAAACACCGGTACAGTATCTTTTTTGGAAAATCATCCTTCCACATGGAAAACACATCATCGATGTTCCGACTGGTTGGACACAAGAGTATCACTGGGCTTGGACCGGGTTATTTTGGGGTCGCGTTCCTTCTATTCAGAAGGACGATCTTGGGTTAGGTACTGACGAAGTAGCCATTTCTGATAAGAATCAATATGTTTTCAGACATCTTCAGCCGCCCGCCGACATTACGTTTTACGTGGTGGATCGTTCACTGATTGTTCTCTGTTCGAGTAGTGTTGCCTTGCTTGTAGGTTTGGTGCTGATTTATGTACCACAGTCCCGATACACTGGTTCATTGTTCGGATTGGGGGTGGCGTTGATCGCCGTTTTGTTCTATCAACCGGCTCTGGTATTGTTGATGCTTCAAGCCGCCGTGTTCGGAGTGTTTTTGGCACTGGGGGCGGGATACGTCCATCGGATATTCCATCGGGAAAAACAGTGGATTCCGCCGGTATCAATATTTGAAGAGAGAACACACATCACACCACCCTATATGACACCGGTGCCGCAACCAGTTCACGAAGTCGTGATGGACGAAGAATCCGCTGATAGGGAAATTGAACCTGCGGTTAAAAATGGAAACAACGGTTTACCGCCCAATGGTCAGTCATGATGTCAGAAAAACGTTTTAGCAACCAGCCGCCCTGTAAGGGCAAGAGACCTAGCCCCGGGCAACTCCCTGGGGTGCGGGAGTTGTTTTGCCTTCCCCCGGTTAATGCCGGGGGTAATAGACATTATGCTCTTTCAGAGCGAAGAATCCCGAAAATCTTTTTTATAATCATTATATGCCTTCATATTTGGGTATTGTTGTGTTCATCGTCGTTAGGGACAGAGGATAATACTACGGAGGACAATGTTATTGAAGACAATGTTATTGAGTATCGCCGCTGGCTGGTTCCTTTTGAAAACATCGACGATATACCTTTTCCATCAGAACCCTATCTGCCCATGAGTCGGCAACGGTTTGAACATTGGATTGAACTGTTTGAGCAGAAATCGGACAAGCAGAACGTCGAACAACCCTATTTTTCCAAGATTGTGTTGAAGGCAAAACTCGATGATCGGCAACTGACTTCGGGACAAGGTTTTGCTACACTTTCTCTTCGTTCCGACGAGTTCGATTCGATTCCACTGAATCCGCTTACCTTGGCGATTAGTTCGTTGCGTTGGTCGAATGGTGCCGAAGCGATTCTCTTTTGTGATCCGGATGAAGGCAACCAACTTCGGGTTCCCACTAAATCCGAGTCGGCTTCTGCTGATCCAGATTCATATAGTCAACTCCAATTTCGCTGGTCGATGCAGAGACGGAAAGATTACCGTAGCAGTATCGTTTTTGATATTGCTCTTCCACCATGTCTCAGTATTGAACTGCAACTCGATCTTCCCGAGTCACTGGAACTGACTGCCTCTGTTGGTCTTGTGCTTCCTGATGACAACGCGAGCAATTCGGCGTTCCGCACTTGGCGGGTATTACTGGGACATCACTCCAGCACAACACTCACCCTCACGGCGAATAAGGCACTATCGTCGCTTAAACAAAAGTCAGCGATTCGCCAAATCATTACCCATGAGGTAACTCCACAAGGGTTGAACACATTGACTCGAATCATCTTTGACAGACTTGATATCCGACCGGAGGAATTGTTTCTGGAGATGGAACAGCCCCTGCGTCTCGATGAAGTCAAATACGGCGATCAAGAAGTACCGTGGACGACATCGACGGTTTCTCCTGGTATAACAGAAGTTCGCATTGATCTTTCTTCCTTTGCCCACGAGGAGCAGTCACAGGAACTTCAGATTCGGTCATTAGGTCCGCTTTTGGAAAACCAACGTTGGACACTTCCGCGTGTTCGAGTCACTTCGCCCGATGTTATTTGGGTGTACACTCGCTGTGGCGTGAGTATTCTTGCACCACTTCGGGTGCGGAATCTGATATATCATCAGGCGGTTCAAGTTTCCCCCCTTCCTACCACTGCCGTCAATTGGGCAGAGCGGGAACTGTACGTGTTCCATTTTTTTCAGGATGATGCCCAGATTGAACTGGACGTTGTTCATTCGATTCCCCAAATTATGGTGAATAGTGTCGCTCAAATTGAGTGGGGGAGCAACGAAATTCGAAGTACCGTTTACCTTGATTGTAGCATTACCGAAGGTGAACGTTTCACTCTCAATTTTCCCGTTTCGGAACAATGGATCATTGATTCGATAACTTCCTATCCACCACCCGGCACTTCATCATTTGGTACGTCGTCTGCTGTAAGCGATCCCATTTTTTCGACAAGCGTGTTGGAAGACGCAGAGTCCCCAACGCGACAAACGCTTTCCGTGCAGTTAAATCGTCCAATGCGTCCCCAAACCCCTGTAACATTGCAATTATCCTGCCGGTCTATCAATAGTTCACAGGATCAATTCCCGTTATCGGAGTTGTCGCCCCTTGTGTTGTCCCATCGACACGGGGGATCGCACTATATTGCCGTGCAACACGATAGAGCGGCATTCAATCTTCAAACCACTGTGGATGCTTCGACATTCAGTATCCCGCGTCCACTAGTGCTTGGCGGTCATTCGTTATCGCTTGAGGGAGGTATTTACCCGTTGGATTCACGAACGCAGGATATTCGCTTTAATTTTGAACGGACTAGCCCCAATTATTCGGCGGCTATTTCGGGTAACGCCTACATCGATAACGGTGAAATGATTTTGACCTATCGCATTCAATGTGTCCCGGATTCCGCCATTGACATCGTGTATGTCTATTTTACCCCATTGGACAAAAAGTATCCGCAGTGGAATTGGTCGATGCCCGGTATCGCTGATTCGTCTCGTTTGTTGCGAACTCGAAAACTGTCGCCTGACGAACTGAAAGAATTATTACCCATGTTAGAGACACAGAATCGGAGCGACGATTGGGACCGGGACGAAATTTGGGAAATTCGTTTGGACGGATTACAATCGGCACCGTTTGATCTTTCGGCAAAGTCGTTTATTCCCCTTGCCGATTCCATGTCTATACCTTTTGTCTCTCTTCCGCATGCTGCATCACAACGAGGAGAACTCACCATCGAGTCGCCGCAACAATTTGATTACCGAATTGTCAGTTCGCGGCTCCATTCGATTCCCATTGCGCCTCCCTCTTGGGATCGTTACCAAAATGTGCGTGCCGCTTTCCGATACGATCCACAGGAAGAATTACGCCACTCACAACACACACCGTTGTTATTGCAAAAACTAACGCCGGGGGAGCAGACCGATACCGCCTGGATTTGGTCACTCCGTTTGGACTCACAGTATGAACCCGAAGGTATGGTCAGAAACAAAGCCCTGTTTCTTGTCGAAAATCAAGGAAAGGATGTTTTGCGGATTAAACTTCCGACCAGAATAGATGTAACCCATGTATCTTCCATTTGGCGGGATTCTCAGCAGATTCCTTTGAAATATGATGCGGATCAGAGAACCATTGCGGTGAGTCTTCCGGTGGGGCAGCGATTTGTGTCGATTGCAATCGAATACACGTATCAAGACATGCCGCTGGTTCAGCAGCGAAAATTACGTCTGCACTATCCGACGGCGGATGTACCCATTCTTTCTGGTAGTTGGATTTCGTGGTTCCCGCCAGAATTCGAGGTCAGCCTGCGTGATACTTCCGCTAAGAGCATGAACAAGGTTCTCCTGTCAAGGACATTGGAATATCTGCTGACAGGTGCTTACCGGTCGTACATTGGGGCGAAGTGGGATGATATTTTTTATGGCAGACTGCGTCAACGGGAAACAGAAGAAGCCGCCCAATACTTTTTTGAGGAAATCGTTGATACTTTGCACAAAAAACCTATCTCGACCTGGGGAGACTTAATCGGAAGCGAGTCTATGTTGTCTGCCCTTAGATTACGGTTGAAAAAAAATAACAACAGGGATATCGAGACGAAACTTCTCATCGATAAGCAGGCTTTGGCTTTTCTTGGGATCACACCGGCAACACCGATAGAAGACATTAGTTCGATCACTGACGAGAACGTTCGGGAAAAACTATTTGAAAAAATGGGACTGGTGCTCATCGTTGCCACTCGTGCTCGATCCGATGGGATTAAAGATTATGTCTTTGCGTTGTCAACACCGACCACACTTTCGCTCAATCTACAGATTCGTCCCATCTCTTCGGGACGTTGTGTCCGAATTGTTCCATTTGAAATTGTTGATCCCGACTCAAAAAAGTCGTCAGGTTGGCTTCCTACGCCCCGCTGGCTATCGGAAACGACACTGACCTCCATTCCTTGGTCGGTAACAGCACAGGGGACACCGTGGTCGGCTTTAATTTCGGACTGGAATGCCTATGAATTGTCGTTCAATACGGAGCAGCCGCTTTACGTCGTCCACCGCCAAAAGTTTTTGGCATTACAGTGGATCGCTTTTTTGGCTCTTGTGCTTTTGACATGTCGAAAACCGTTTTCATCGCCTATTGTTTTGTTTGCCTTGCTGATCGTGTTTGAATTAATTGCTCGGTCAGTGGCATCCTGTTATGTCGGAATACCAAGTGGGGCGTTTCTCGGTGTACTCGTTTCCATCGGCTTTGTTTTGATTCGATCTAAAATCAATCCGAGCATTGCACCACCGGAACGTCCTTTCCGTGATGATTCGACCGAATGTTCGGTTTCATTTGTTCCAACACCGTTATTGCACAGATGCTTCTTGCTTGGTGCGTTGTTAGCGATCTTTGCGGGAATGTGCGTTCCTGCTAGGACGCAAACGTTTTCCGAACCAATAACGACACCCCGAAAAGAGCCGTACCGGGTATATTATCCGACCGATTCGGAAGGACAAGTTGTCGGCAATCTTATTTGGATCCCAGTGGAGTTTGTTGAATTTTTGAATCGAAATGTAAAACTCAAAAACCCGACAGTTTCAGGACGGTGGAACATAGTCAAAGCGGTCTATCAAGGTTCGCTGATTCGTGGACAGACTGGAAACCTCGAATGTTCAGATGACTTTAAGGCAATTTATGAGATTTACCTCGATACATCTCATGCAACGATTACGTTGCCTAATTTACCCGCCGTTCAAGGAAAAATTTACTGGGATTCCAAACCGCTTTGGAAAGACGATACAAAGAATGATACATTGTCGTTTTTGATAGAAAACGAAACACCGGGCAAGCATACGCTCGAAATTGCATTGTCCCCAATAATGATTGCGCAGAATGAAGGGACTCTTCCACTCCCGGCGACACAGCAAATCGCCTTTGCGATTCCAAGGGTTCCTGACTCGGTTTTGCGGCTTAATGTACCACCGGATATGCCGTTGGTGAATGTTCCCGACGCGATGGGCGCGGTATCGGCAAACGCTTCGGGCATACAGGCGGAATTGGGACCGGTCGATCAACTTTCACTCTCCTGGGTAGATTCTCCCAGTCGCGGCGGAACTCTGGTGAGCGAAGTGGAGCAGTTGCTTTGGATTCGGGCAAAACCCTCACAAATTGAACTCAATGCTTTGTTCCGGTATCGTATTGACGAGACTGTCCAGCATTTGACCATTCAAACCGATCCACGTTGGCAACGTTCGGGACCGTTTTCATGCGACGAGCATCGTCCGATTACTCAGCGGACAGAAACGATTGCGGAACTGCAAACTCACACTGGGCAATCCTTTTACGACTCATACGAGGTAGCGCATATTGACTTTCAATCACCGGTATCGGGTACATTGACCTTGCGTGCGAACTTCGTACTGCGTGATTTTTATGGAGCAGATACGTTTCGGAATTTTTTTGGCGCAGGGAATCTTCGTATGCCTGAATTCAAGGCATTGCGATCACGAATCTCGCGTTCATTGCTTGGAATATCCGCCGATCCGATTCTTGATTTGGATTATCCGACAGAAGGACGTAGCAGCGGTTTCGAGTCGAGTTGGTATGGATCTTCGACAATCGCCACCCCATTTTTGGGGGAGTTTTGGGGATTCGCGAGTCCGTTGCTACCGAAACGGAACGAGGATGCCCCAGATGTCACCTACGATCTCACCAAAACGGAACCCACTTGGACGGTGAATGTGCGCACGAAAAAGACATTTCCCAATGCCTCCGTCGTGCAATCCGTGCACTTTGACACTGGCGAGTCACGTGTCCACGTCGTCGGTGAATTCACGACAGAGTCCAATGTTGACATCTTCCAACAGCGTTTTTCAGCGGATAGTTCGATCCAAATTGAAACAATCGAAGTTCGAGACTCTAGAAATGACCCCGTCGAGGCAAGGCTGCAACAAATCACCTCGGCAACAATGTCCGCACAATATCTTATTCTTTTCCGGCAACCCGTTACCGAAAAATATACTGTAACGGTTCACGGCTGTTTTGAGACGGACACTCAAGCAGATCTTTCGCAGCAACCTGTACCCCTATTGACTTTCAATGAGTCTCTAACTATTGCCCATTCGCTCAACCTTTTCCGAACGCCTGCGGTCATCGCGGAAATATCACCGGAGCAAAGTGGTTGGTCCAAATCGAGTACGATACCGTCCGCTCCCGAATCGTTTACTCAATCCATTCCGCTCGGAACTTGGCAGAAAGCATCGGCGACAGGACGTACCTCGACGGTAACGGAAGAAAGGAATGAACCGCTACAATTTGCCCTCTTGTCTAACCGTCCGAGAATTCAGTGCAGAACGAGTCTATCACTACTTGCTGATTCCGATGAACGTTGGGTTATGACACTGGCTTTTACCGGTGATATTACCAGTGGGGAACTAAAATCGCTTTCATTTAACTGGGATGAACGTTGTGGAACAATACTATCGGTTGAACCAGCAGCGACCTGTGTAATCGATCCGTCCGGTAAAATTTTGACGTTATCCCCTGCTGAACCGATGCAAGGCAAGCAACAATTCAATATGACCGTCTCCCTAAACACGACGGGAGGGGGCTCGTTGCCGAATGTTTTCCCGCTTGGAAAAGGCATCGACCAATTCGAGTCCGAACTTTTCGTTGATTTGCCGTACAAACAAGGTAATGAAATCATTCCCTGGGAATTGAATCTGTTGGAGGCACTTGATGAACACGTTCCCCAACACGGACTTGCAGAGTCTGCGCGTTTGTTTCATAGGGCAGTGGATACCGATTTTTCGGCAAGCATCGGTCAGGTTGAGGCAAGGTTAACCGCTGTTTTTTATGACATTGGTTTTTTGGTCAAGCGAAATGGAACCATGATCGGAATTGCAACCATCGATTTGAAAAATCGCGGGCAAGACCATTTCGTGTTGCAAATGCCGCTGGAATTTGAACTGCTCCAAATATCCTCCGCAGGTTCGATATTAGAACGTACTCGGCTTGATGAAAACAACCGCTGGCGGATCAATATCGGAACCAGTGATTATCCACAACGTCTCAGTGTTTTGTTCCGTACCTCATTTCGCCTCCCGCTCGAACAGTGGAATCGTGAACATGTTATCGCGATGCTCCAATTTCCCCTTATGGAAGGAGTGGTAGTTCAGGATACGATCTGGACAGTTGCATTTGAAGGAAATATACCAACGATAAATGTTACGTCTGTTCTGCAACAGCATGAAAATTTGGGAAACCATGTGCCTGTATCAGGTACAAACGCAATACTTTCACAGATTGGGCTTAACCTTATTCGGGAACATAATTTGCTTCGGGTATTGAATTCCCTACCTGTTACGGTCAGGCAGGAAGAGACATGGCGTTGGTATTCGCACTGGTTGGAAGAGTGGAATACCGTTGCGGACAAAGTGGATTATCAGGTTGCCCATCTGCCGCTAACGGTACAAAGCATAACTCCGAAGTTAATTATTCGCCCCATTGATCCGGCAAGGGAACAAGAGGAATCAATAGGAATCGTCCGTCCGTTTTTGAAGACGATGAGTGCAAAATCGCGGGAAGCATTACGGGACAATAAAGAACAGAGTGTTCGTGAAAAGTTTGGGACAACGGCAGACACGATTCCCAAGTACTCAACACCGATTCTGAATTCACAGGTCTATTGGCAGGGACGAAGTGCAGAGGAAATGCAGCACCTTTTCGGAGCAGAAGAAGGTATGATTCGGGCTGTCCAACTCACTTCGGTGCCGAGCGAGGGGGGATGGACTATTCACGTTACGGAACATGTCTGGCTTTTCATCAGTCTAACATTTCTGGTGCCCATTTTGGTATTGTTGTCGGTACGATGGGTTCACCTGGCGGAGTTATGGCTACAATTCCCCCATTTCTGGGGGTTGGTCCTCGGCGTGTTGCTTTGGACGTTCCTGCCGGAGAGTTTTGTCGGCTTGATCCTCATTGTATTGACGATAGCGTCGTTTTTTCGCCCTTCGTGGACTCGTCGGCGGTACGTCTCGAGACCGTTTTGAAAGCATTACTCCGTCATTGCCCGAACGATGGTAAAAACGATACGCACCAATCTGTCGCATTAGCGCTACGTTCTATTCCGGCTGTTGTTAACACTAGAATGAAACGAAGCGTAATGACGTTACTACTCCAACGTAAAGCAGAGCAACAACCCCTGGTCACGGATGTACATTTTTTTGTCCACAATCACAGGATACGTCCAACTTTGCTTGTTGCTACGACCCGGTTGGTCAAATTTGCCGAGTTCTTTGTAACCGACTGGTGTGGCTTCGACCATCGCTATCGTACCATCGCCGCTTTCACTGCGAAGGAACAGTTTGCCATCGGCATACGTCAGCGAACCCTTTCCGACGCTCCGGTTTTCCCAGACGATCGTACCAGTTTTTGCCTCGACACAAGTTAATCCTTTCCTATCAGAAAGCAGGTAAAAATGGTCTCCAACCGCGACGATACCGCCGTGATGCGATAGGAGGGCAGGATCGCTGTGAAAACCGGACACGTCTTTGAAGTTATTCCCTTCCTTGGTGACTCGGTAAAAAACGGCACCGACACCGTATCCACAGCCCGCCATCACGACATCGCCGCAGAGTGCCGGATCGGAGCAAACGGCAATTCTACCGGGAAAGTCTGCTCCCCAGAGAAACTTACCTTCGGTTGAAACTCCGACTAGGCGTTCGCCCGTCAGCACCATATATTGGCGGACACCCCCGATCACGACGGGTACTACCGAGGTGTACGCCGAGTCTTCCTCAATCCAATTGGTTCGCCAAAGGATTTTTCCCGATTTATCAAAAGCCACCAAGGTGCCGCCTCCGCTTCCGTTGAGGGGAAGCAAGACCTTACCGCCGTCAAGTATGGGGGACTGCGAATATCCCCAGCCTCTTTTCGCTTTGGGGGCACCGAAATCGCTTTCGATATTTTTTTTCCAAAGTTCTTTGCCGTTTTTCACATCGAAAGCGGCGAAATCGCCAAATTGTCCCACCACATAGACAGTTTCGCCATCGCAAGCCGGTGTCGCAAACGGTCCGACACCATTACTGCCGCCGTAGTGCCCCGACTTGGCGAAGGGGGTCTTCCAAATTTCTTTGCCGGTGGCTTTTTCCAATGCGAAAACACAACATTGGTCGTCGACATCCCCCAGCGTGAACATCTTGTCGCCATAAAAGCAAAGATTGGAAAAACCGATACCGAGAGTCTCGATCCTCCAAAGTTCTTTCGGTCCGTCCGCCCCCCACGATTTCGCAAGACTGGTGGAGAAAGCGTGGTTGTTGCTGTTAGGACCACGGAACTGGTTCCAATTTGGTTCTTGGGCAAAAACAACGAAACTGACCAACGAGAAAACGCACAGCGTACCACAAAGCAAGCGCACAAAATGTTTCACCAAATACTCCTTATCGAATGGGAACTAAACAGGGGACCATTGTACGTGAAATCAATCCCAGTGTCAATCACTGCGTCAGACGC
>Ga0123353_10006456_pt1 | contig 15608 bp, 10 predicted proteins | sample TergutLab28metaG_3_FD_92763 | JGI IMG/M metagenome (GOLD analysis project Ga0123353, IMG submission 92763) | Labiotermes labralis P3 segment gut microbial communities from Petit-Saut dam, French Guiana - Lab288 P3 | ecosystem: Host-associated > Arthropoda: Insects > Digestive system > Gut ... | reverse complement strand
TTGTGATCTCGACAAAGCATGCTTCCCATAGGCCTGTTTCAGTTTATTGAAAGTTTCAATGCCGGTTTCCCCAAGTTTGACACAAAACTTTATTGCACATCGTTGCTCGAAATTGCTCTCTTCCATTTCTGTGACACACACACAAAAACTGCTTCACAAGAAACCGCACTAAAATTAGCGTGTTGACGCTAGCGAGTTGAAACTCATACTAGAAGTGTATGAGACTCTTATCTAACCTTCATGTGAAGGGCAAGCCCGCAGTATTGCCAGATCGTGCGATACGCAGGCAGTCTCATTACTTTATTTACAGACCTCATATGTGTTCAACGTGGATACTACAGAAAGAGCATTTACTTTAGTAGTATAATGACTGATATCGTTTGTACATGAATTTTACACAAATAACACCTGTATGTTCTTGGTGTTCTTTCATTTTTGTGCATGGCAGTTTCGTGTTTATATCCACTGTAAAAGTTGTGGTACATATGTTTTCAATGTGAGATACTTTTGACCATATGATGCAGTTGTTGCAGGATAAAGAACTTGTTTGACTCTTAGATGATGTAAAAGTCTGTTTAGACCTGATAAGAATGAAAACGAAATACATTTAAGTATAGTAGTGAAACCTAACATGTTAAAACTGGTTATGTCTGTTTTGTACTATTCGTGAAGATAGTTTGTAGTTGCTCTTTATAATTTTTATGGCTGTAGGTTAGAATTCAGGCCTGTAAAATAATAATTTTGTAAAGGAGAAAGATAATTGTAAATTGAAAAAATGTGCCATTAGGGGATAGAAATATTCATCACTGGAATAAATCAAGACAGCTAATATATGAAAGTTTCATAGAGTGGGAAGGTTTGATATGATACTGTAATGCTGTGATGCTTGTACTACGATTTAGCTCAGATGTACTTTTTGTGTTTGTAGAACAAGAAATACAAACCTCTGGACCTGAGACCAAAGAAGACTCGTGCAATTCGGCGGGCACTGTCCAAGCACGAATGTCAGATAAAGACCCTTAAGGAAATTAGGAAACGTCGAGCTCATCCACCAAGAAAGTTTGCTGTTAAAGCCTGAAATTCAAATGACTGCTAATTTCCTGTATCACAAGTAAAATATAAATTTAAAACATATTTTATTGTTTATTATGTAAAATTCCTCATTTTTGGAACCCTGTAGTAGAGCTGCTCATTCATGCAGGTAAGAAATGGTCATTCATTTAGGATTAAGATCTTGCATGTTGTAGTATACATGAATATCTTTTGGATTATTCTGTTATGAAACCTGTAATTTAAAAAATACTTGGTACTGTTTTATGTGTGTAGTCTGTTGTGTACCAATTCAGATGCACCACACATTACTGCAAACTCGGTACATATATCTGTATGGCCCTATGTTCTGAGTGCTCTTGTATAGCTTCCTTGTCATTTAGGCAAGTGCACACATGTCAAAGGTGTCAACCAATTTGGCTTTAGAGGTACCCATTTGGCAGCGAGGCTATGGCTTCAGTGACTTTTATTAATACAAGGGTAAGCAGAATGTAAGGTCCCCAATTTTTTTTATTTAGAATATAAAGCAATTATGGTGACACATGGTTCAGACAGAGGCATGCACTTAGTCTGTTTTTGGACATTGTAGCTGCATTTGTTAAGGCACTTGTCATGGCAATAGATCAAAAGAGTCACAGCCTTGGTGATAAAATGTCGCTTCCTGCAGAACAAGTCATCACTTCATCCCCACTTTGACGTCTTCATCAATTTGGAAATATAGAATTTGAAGGTGCATCTTAATTTTGTGGATCAAGTGGAAGTCTAATGGTGCCATATTTGGGCTATAGGGAGGGTGGGGAAGAACCTATCACTCCCAGGTGCTGAAGATTTGAACTGTGGTGTGAGGAGTGTGTGTGAGATGGTTTTGTTATGCAACAGCGGTATTCATTTTGACAGTAATGTGAGTTTCCTGCAGCACTCAGCCTCCCTACTTCAGTTAAGAGCGCCTTATAATGACCACTGCTAGGAGTGAAATCCACCAAAATGACCTTGAATGTTCCAGAAAATTCTGTTTCATTCACTCTTCCCAGTATTGATGTCTTGAATTTTTTCATGGGGAATTGTGACACATGTTATGGATTCTGATTGACCATAGACTCTTACAGGTCACAGTGGATTGCTATGGGATGGATGCTTTTTGTGTATGGAAAGCCAAATTACAAATCACACTTATTTTTCCATAATTTCAGTGTGGTTGCCATTGTTTAAGTGATGGTGAGAAGGGTGTTTTGTCTGCACTGGTGAACAAGCATGCCACCAGGTAGCAAGAGTAACATTAGTCACAATACTGATAACAGAGGTAATGTGTGATGGAACAGTACACTGCCATGCGTACTGTTGTGTTTAGACCTGACCACCAGATTGGTATTCACCACTGAATACAATGTACAACAGAGTCATAGACTGCTGTAACATCCCTTACATGGGATTAACTAAGGAACCATGCTTGTTGACTTTCACTTATAAAACAGGTGTAATCATTTGTGAAACAGTATTGTCTGTAAGTGGAAACTTTTTCCCAGGGCCAGAGTTTGGAAATTCACTGCATTCTAGTACCATTGTGAAGGTGGTCCAGTGCTTGTTCTGCTGGTTGCGTGTGATGAGGCCTTTCTGTGAAGGCTATTGGGCAAGGGGCCATATACAGAATAAGCATGCCACACATGCATGAGTTATTCTGATCAGCAATTTGACTCAGATTATGCAGAGTAACATAGGAAGTGAAGGGATTTTTATGTTTAAAATTTAACAGGCACAGCAGCAAAAACACGCATATTCAGTTACATAATCTGATAAAGATTTGAAGAAGCACTACAAGAATCTCCAAGCCTTACTGCCAGTGAAGCTAACATAGTGGAGGAAAGGTGCTCGATGTAGAATGCCAATATGTGCTGTTTAACAAATCAAAATCTGCGGTTACACTGTGACATTTGGTAGGGAAACCACAAGTGCAAATGTGTGTATGCGAGTGGTATAAGTTAGTAAGTGAGGCTTGTTGCATTTGTGAAGGAAGATCCCCAGCAAACAAATAGTCCTTGGAGGTAAGATGTGAATAAATTTCTGGTGACTTTGTTCACAAGCCAAGAAAATCACAGAGACAAGTTGCATGACAAGTTAAGCATGCCACAATTGAGAATACATGGAATGCCACAAACTATTTGAAATTTAAAAGTTACAACACAAATGTCGAGTATTGCATGTTACAGTTGCAGACAAATTTGCTACACATATGGATATAACATTCTTTCAGATGGTGATGGTAAAATTTTTACAGCCAAAATAGTGTTCAGTTATGAAGCCACTTTCTCTGTCCTGGCATGTTAACTGCTTTCATTTTAGAATTTTGGGGAAACAATAATTCCAATGCAGTAATTGGATTTGCAGGGGACTGTCTCAAGTGACTTGTGCTCTATCCAAAGAGAAAGTGTGCCAAAACAATTGTTACAGGTGTAGTGTACCTAGATATGTTGGAAGAATTTCTTATACTGACTTTGGAAGCAGAGGGCCCAAATTCATGCTATTCAACAAGACTGCAGTTAGTGCCTCTATGTTTTCACATTTCAAATTTTCAATTAAAAATTTCTATGGAAATGAATTGGCAGAGACAGCCATTTTGCCTGACAACTTCATGCCATTGGCCGCAAACCAAAATGTGCTGTTTACATTTCATCATTGCTTTGCTGAGACTGTCTGGAAGGTTATGAGATGCTGTGGCTGTACCCACCATGCTTCCAGATGTGTGGACCAGACCTCAATGCCAATATGATACATACTGGACTACTTATTGTGCACTCTTCGAACATCTGTGAGTGAACTGTTGTAAGTGTGGGTCACAGCTAAATCACATAACCTGCAAATATATGTTCAGTTTGCATTCCCTTGCCTGTTATTTCTCGAGCAGTATTGCATTCAAATTGTCTACATTTTATGTGTTTACTTTTTTTTAAGGCCTCTGTTGCACATGCCTTAATATATATATATTTCTGCCTGGAATACTGTGGTATTCAGCCAGAAACTAAAGATGGGGTTCTTTTTTGTGCCATGGGTATACACCCCAGCACTAGTGGCTTCATTTGCATTTGGCCTCTTTGGTCTTTCGTTTTTACCAGTTTGAAACTCGCTTTTCCATCACTGCTGTCAGGAAGTGTACCATTGAATGGTTTATTAGGTCTTCTTTATGAAGTTCAAAAGAAAGCCTATGGAGACTATGTCTGTTCATTTGTGACAGTATTGACAACTAAACTGTTAGATTTACATATAATTTGGTATAGGACTTTATTCTCTGTGGCTGTAAATGGATTTACAATAATTGCAACATCATTTGTTACAGGAGTTCTTTATGAAAAATTGTTGAGCAACTATAAGTTTCATGAAAACAAGTGTTGTGACCATCCTACAATACTTATGGCTGTAAAAGAATTTCTACGTACAGTTTCTTGACATTATGTGGATGAAATTTGGTATATATCGGGTTGGTGAAACGTATTTAAATACATAAGACAGAGATATTGAGATTTATTGAAGTTAAACATTATTGGAGTCTTAGAGCCCATAAATCACTTTGTTGCCTATATTCATTGTTGAATGAACAGCTAAATTTCAGTTAGAGGTTAGTGAAAATAAATTTATAATTTTTTTCTCATCAGAGTTCATGGACACCTTGAAATCTGAGGTCCATGGGCCTCAGGTTAAGAATGATTTGTCTAGAGAAACATTTTGTAAAATGCTTGCTGCCTGCTGTTTAAAGTCTCTCAACCTTTCTAGCCTGTGGAGTCAGTTATGCACTTCTGTTAATGTAATGGATCCAGGGGTGAGACGTGCAGTGGCCCAACAAAGGGCTTCCTCCTTGGAAATCATCTGTTTGTGAATAGGGCAACAATGTCAGAGCTGATGACATCTTCATATGTAAGTTTCTGGACAAACACAACATTCATATTTCTCCTTCAGAACTCTGCGTTTTCTTTTAAAACTGAAAAATCCAAGCTCATAAATAGAAAATCTGTATCCATTTTGGGTATACCTGGTCTGATGACTTCATGCAACGCATGTCATGTTCCTTTGTTAGCAAACAAAATATTCCTCCCATGATGCAGCATATATGGTGTATCCATTAAGTATTTTTAAAGATATAATTTACTGTATTGTTTATGTGCACACAATGAAATCCTTTATACAATATGTAATAATATAAAACATTGGGTTTGTTAGTGAAGACAAAACCTGGGATGAAGTGAAAGCAAAGTGATGGTGCCTTTAGTGTTCACAGTTTCATTTCCAAGTATGCAATGGTGTATGTAAATTTCAAGTCAGAGCAGTGTAAAGAAAATCCTCAAAATTTAACTTCATATTTTTCATATCCATGCACTAAGAAATATTTACACTGATGTAGTAAACCAACAAATGCACAATAATAAAATATGCTTTATCGTGTATTAACTTTCACCTACATGTTTGGTCACTGTTGTGACCATCATCAGGGTGCTTTACAATAATACTGGTAACATATAACATTTGCCCAAATTGCATAAGTAAAACACCCTTACAGTGAATATCTCAAGCAGTCTCCCTATGGTCATAAAATATTAGATTATATTGTTGTATAAACATAAAATTTATGTTTTTACAGCAACATAATGTACATTTTTGTTAAAAACATGAATTTTGTCTGTTTTTACAACAATACCATCCAATATTTTATGATCATAGGGAGAGCTTGAAATATTTATTGTAACATTCAGTGGTTTTACGTATGCAGTTTGGGCAATTGTTGTGTGTTACCAGTATTCTTGTAAAACAACCTGACATTGGTTGCAAAAGTTCCTGTTAACACGTAGGTGAATTTTAATATATGATAAAGCATATTTTATCAGTGTGCATTTGTTGGTTTACTACATAAAATAAAAAATTGAACTGTTAATGAATAATTTGCAAATAATGTATCAGCAATATTAATCATACATTGGTCTTACTTGTATTATTACATAATAGTTTCAATAAATCTTAAGAGGGCATTGCTTTTCCTTTCAGTCTGAATAAGTTTCTCTTTGATGAAGAGTAAAAAATGTTTTTTAACCCTTTATTTTTCAAGCCCCCATTTTTTATAGGTTAAACACACTTACTTATTCCTTGATCCTATGGCCCTTAGAGAGCATTGGTCTCCTAAATTACAGACATCCACTCTGCTGTATTTTACTGCCTTCTGCTGCCACCTTTTGAAGGGTTAAACTCACTAGTAGTAACAAAAAAGGGATAGGTGATTTAAGATTGTCCAGTTTCATATGGTAACCATTAATCTTTCTCAAGTATCCCTTCCTTAAACACCAGCACTGGATGGAGTTGAGTGGTTAATTTTAAGCTGCGGCTGCTTTACCCTCAGGAAGAAACCCTGAGACCCACTGAGTAGGAGGTTGTGTGGGCCCCATAGCCAGTCTTGACATTTTAGAGGACAAAAATCTCTTCCTTGTGCTGGGATTTGAACACCTGGTTTGTCCAGCCCGCAGGCCGGCCGCTATACTGCTACACTATACCGGTTCTGATTTCTCTGTTTTGTTGTAAGAAATTTCTGACTGCAAGAATGAATTACAATATTTCTGTCTCACGTGTAACAGTGTCTGTAGTCCTAACATTTTGAAACAGGCATAGTAACAAAGTAAAATTACACATACAAGAGATTTTGGTCAGTAAATCTGAGAGGATGAACACTTTGGAAGATGCAGATTTATATGTAACGGTAATATTAAAATGGAACGTAAGATATGGGGAGATAGGGTCTGGACTACTGGATTCACATCTCAGGACAGGTTTGAAGGGTCAGCTCTTGTGACAGTAACAAAACTGCATTTCCCGTAAAAGGCAGAAATTTATTAAATGAAATAAGGATTTCTGCAATCTAATAGCAGCACAGCAGACTGTTCAAGTGAAGGCTTTCGATCAATCTTAGAGTACTAAAATGTATTACAAAAAGTGAGATGGTAGAAGATATTGGAATGATGGATGGAGTTAAGTTTCAAAAGTATGTTACATTGATTGCATAGTATGTATTTATTATGTTCAACTTAAAAATGTAATACTGTAAACTTTTACTGTACACTCACGACTGTTATGTACATCGAGTGATAGGTAACACGTGTGTTCTGCAAATAAAAGCAATGTAGAGATCACACATTGCAGGACTAAGTGAGGGCTACTATAATATCAGATCCTTTCTTCAACAAATTGTGTTTGAAATGTGTGCTACTGCACACAGACAGAAATTAGGACGGTCCTGCAGGAAATGGGGGTTGAAGTACTGCAATTTTAGCTCTGTGCTCAAACATATATACTATATTAGGATTTAACCTGCATTTTTTCGGTATATAAAACTTAACAGTTCACATTCCAACATGAAAGGGATCTTCACTGCTGTATCCTTACAGAAGCTGATATTTCTGAACTACTATTTTATAAATCAACCCAAAACATGTTTTTGAAGAAATGAGATAAGTTGTTGCTTATGACAGTCTACAATGCAGCATAAGTTATTTCATTCTCCCTTAGTCCACTAATGATATCTCTCCATTATCACTAGATGTAACTGAAGGCTCAGTAATATAACAATGATCCTTGCTATTAGTAGTGGTTTTTGTAACATCAGGTACAAGAGCAAACATTTTTACAGTATATAAGCCCCTTGGGAAGTTGTTTTGTTTCTCCTGTTTAATGCAATGCAATCCTGCCTGCTTGAGTAGTGTCTGAAGAAGAGAAATTGGCCGGGTAATAGAAGAATCTTCCTTGTCAACTTCAACTTTATCAAATGATGTCAGGTTTTCCTTCACAACTATAATTCCATTGGGCTTTAATCCCCTCCTGTGAAAGACCACATATGTCAGTTCATAACAGTCAACATTATATCAGAGATGTACCTTTAGAATCTAAGAATGCTGCACTTCTGTGTACAAATTGACAGTGAATGACAGTATAACCAACAGAATATGGGGATGTTGTGACTCACACCTGTATTTCATTATACTCCAACATATTTTAACTTATGCAGCCATCCTTGAGGGAGATCGCTTACAGTAATAGTAGGAGGTACTGAAGATATACATGTATACAGTAAGACAAGCAAAATATGCATTGATGTACATAATACATAACAAAAAGTTGTAATGTAACAAATTTATAAATAGTCAACTCCCACGATATTGTACGACACTCACTTGATGCCTAAGTAAGTCTGTGAACAGAAATCCTCCATTATTTTAATATTGGGAACCGCTGATATAGTGTCACCTTCACTAGCTACCATCCACCAGACTCTGTGATGCAGATACGCCCACAAGCATGAAATACAGCAACATGTTGGAAGGCATGTGAGGAATGCCGATGGTGTGGAATAGGACCACTGCCTGGTAAGACAGGATGGGTCAGTGACTACTATCTGTGCAAAAACATTCATCCACTGCACACAGAATTAATGTCTGTTCAACTGCTATACCAGCCAGTGTATTTGAGACTGGTGCTGTTCACTGACTCACCATAAACTCAAACAAGTACTGACTTCATAACTGTGGCTTCCTTTGTCCTCTTTGCTACACTTTTTCACTTTCCACAAGTTTCAAGTTACTGCCCCAAACTATTTAGAAGACAGTGGGGAAATTAAGAGTTGCATAGTTTACCAAGGCCATAACTGAGCTGTTAATGCATTGTCAGATGAACACAACATTACAGTACAGTTTTTAATTATCTTAACTCTCTAGTTCACCAGTGAAGTAAGGGGAAAGCATCAGTGTTTTTAGTGAAAAGAAAAAGACCAATTTCCTGTAGGTCCTAAGCAGAATATAGCCAAACATTTTGCCTTATGGAAGGAAACTATTAGTCAACATATTGGTGACATACTTGGTGAAAAGAATAAATGGGAAAATCTAGAAAGGGCTAACATAAAAAGGCAAAAGGTGCAAAACAAAAAATGGAGGAAGAATTAGCATATGCATAGTGCAGTTAAATGCAAATATATTATAGTGACATGGTTTCTAGGGAAAGGGCAAAGATTTGCAAGTGTAAACCACCTGTATGTATGTGTGTTGAGCCACAAGGTATAGTGTATTGATATTCGTCCATCATTATACGGATTTGTGAGGACGTGTGAACATAACGAGTTTCATGTCTTCTTTAAAATTCCTAGCACAGCTGACCCTCAATGACAGCTTGTGCATGAAGCATGAGACTGCTACCCTTGGCAAGGACAACAGTGTGTTCCCCATGGAAGACTACCTCCTGTTAGAAAAGAGACAGTGTCAAACGTCAAGCTTCTCCCTTTGCCTAATGGTTACAGATGTGCAAGACACCATTATTTTCATACAGAGTTGTTTAATTGCAGAACTAAGTACTGCAGAGTGAGGGCCATCACTGATTGCTATGCAGCAACCAATGGTGTCCACTCTAAAGTGCAAATTTCCATGTTGACAAAGGGATTCAGTACTGCACAGAGGGCAGTGTTATTAGGCAATGCAGCTATGAGTGGGTTCTGCATCCAGCTGGACACCCTGTACATCCACACACAACTTGCCAGTGCTCCCACTGCCCCAACTCAACTCACTCTTCTAAATGCAAAAGTGCAAGCTGTAACCTCTGAAGAGGTCCTCATAATGACAGTTCAAAACAGTAAAATTTCTGGGGTAGCATTCATGTGTATTTCAAAGACATACTTGCATGACTTCATGAAACCAACAAAATCTTCATCTGTGAGATGCCCTAAAACCCACTGGCACCATATTACATCATATGTTTTTGGTTCTGGTGAGAAGTCTTGAAGACCTGCAACAAATCACACAACAGTAGTACAGGGAACAATCAAACTTCGGAGAAATTGCAGACGTTTTAACACTATGAGTTCCAGCCCTTTAGTGTTTTGTTGGGTCCAGAAACCTGGGCGTTGTTGATATTTTTCCATGCAACCCAAACCTGCGGTCGAGTTGTGAATGTTATAATACATACACGAATACCCAAACTGTGCTAGGGTATGGGCCGCGCAGAAAGTTGGCAGGACCGAGCCTTGCTCAGGCTTGGGCTTCAAAGTGTTAAACACTTTTACTGTAAGCAGAGTTGATGTTGGTTAATGTAATGTGCTAATGCACAGAAGGACTAATGCAGTAAATAATACAAACCTGGATTATTGGATGCAATATTTGTTTATTTATTTAGCTGTTAGGTCATTCTCCAATCCATATCTCTGATCAGTGAAAGTTACTTCCCATGGCCAGCAAGATTAAAGTGGCAACTTGGTCAAACACAATATCAACAATGTGTGTTGGGTTCTAACCCTGAAAATCCAATCTGCACTGAAGTGGCTCAGGGTACAATCCAACAACAGTACTAAGTCAACACAGTAACAGATGTGCTGGTTCCATTAATAGGTTTCTTCATCAGTTGCTAATGAATTCTTTACTGTGGGCTTAAAATGTGGTATAAAATTAATACATTATATACAATATATGCTGGTCCACATAACTTCCTTAAAATATAAAAACCTAAATATTGAACTAAAAATGAAATTTTTCAATACCAAGTATTTTTTAATAGCATAGTTTGTAAAATGCATACCTTGTTACAGAATATCAAATTCATGAGTACTATCACAAAAGCCTACAATAAAATCCCCTGGAAAACATAGTACCCTGCTTTAGTAACACTGCCAGGTATATACACATCTGCTCCCGCCACAGAGCCAGACATTAAGGAGAGGTTCTTCACATCTCCACTTCACAGAAAGGTTGGGCTGATGATAAATTCTGTGATGGCCATGAATGAGAAAGGAGAAGGGTTTCAGTATGTGTAATGTTTCCATGGACCAGCATTGCAAAGATAAGAGAGGATCATCATTTGTCCTAACATAAAGGACCTTATGGGAACTGTGATGCAGTCCTAGTATGAACTGGCACTGAAGTGTGGGGAGCATACAGAACAGTTGTTGACAACTTTCTGGGAAACCACAAAGTGCCCAAATGCTGGCATCTGATTGAGACAATAATCCAGACCTATAGAACGATTGGGTGAAATATGTTGCTGAAAGTTCCACTTCCTTCATTATCACTTTTGATTTGTTTGATTGCTCAAAAACCCTACAAGGTACACAATTTCTGTTGACAGCTCAAAAGTCCACATACAGCAGCACATATAATTCAGGAAGCAAAAACAGAAGGTTGGAATTTGTTGTCCAGCATAATCTTTGAAGGTGCTGAACAAAATTAGTTTTATGCCAGCCAAATGCAGCTGAACAGATGCTACATTACCAACTTGGCAGCAAATGCGTTAATGTTACCTCCCACCAACATGTTAATTCTGAATATTCTTGACCCATATTACTGTATGGAATATAATTTTACTCTCTCTTACCAGCACAGTACATGTTTCCAACTTTGTGGCATTTTCCAATGAAATTCTTTGATTCTTCTAGGAAGGAGGCATTCTGCTCCACTAAATCAACTTTATCAAAAAATCGCTGAAGGAGATGTTTTGTAATTCTTCCAATTCCAGCTCCACAATCTAAAGCTCGTCCATGACCTGGAGGATTCTGTAACTACATTATTGTGCAAAATTACATCAACATATCAACATAATATCATTTTACTTAGAATATTCTGTAATGTAATAGTGAAAATAAAGGATACTCTTTATTTTTTTAAATAATGGCAGGAAAAGAAAGCATGAATGAATGAAGAATATACATGCTCAAATGAATGTTACTCTAATTTTAAATTGCACATATGCCATATGTTACTGTCATGATAAATCATTTTGACAATTATTTGTTTCAAAAGAACTCAAGAGGAGGGTGTGTAAAATATTTAAATTTAACAAAAAACTAAAAGTAAGAATATGCACACACAATAGAGAGGATGAATAACTTATGCATAAATGATCTGGAGTGTACTGTATCTTGCATGAGCAAATATCGTTGGCTGTCATGAGTCTTTGTCATGACACTGAGACTACTACCGCAGCAGCATGTGACACTGCAAGTCATGACGCTATTTGCAAGTTATTTATCAATGCTTTAATTATATTGATGTCTGTGTACACGGGTAATGCAAGGGTGCTAACGAATCTTCAATTAGCACCAATTAACATTTCCAAATTTTGGGACTGAAAAATTAGAAATGTAATAAATGGCATCAAGGAATAAACAGCTCAGAATATTAACAAAGGTACACAACACTTACAGCTAGCATTTACATTCTGAACTTGCTAGTATATAATCATCTATCTTAACCAGTTAGCTGACATTTCAAGAATTGCTCAATGAATGGGTTGATTAGCTTATGCAGTACTAGATTAAAAAAAAAAAATCCATACACACAAACAGTGGCACAGTTAGGGTTTTGGCATCCAGAATTGCAGCCCCAAAGGCAAACTATGAAATTTAAAAAATCACAATTATTTACTGAATTACCTTGTATTTGGCTCAGTAATTTAAAATTTGTTGAGTGCAGCAGAACACGTTTTTATTTAAAATATTAATTTTGCCACCTACCTTGGTGGCACAACTCACTACCCCAGCTAGGCCCCTGCATACAAAATCTGTTCTGAAACAGATCACTTATATTGGATGCAGCCAAAATTTCTTTTCCTTTACCACCAGCAGGTTCTCACATTATCAATACAAAATGGGAGATATCTGATGCAAAACAGAGATCTAACTCCTTATGGTGATAAGAGGTCATTTAATTTTAACAGCCATTTCTGTACTTCAGCGGTGAAATTACCAAAGAAGTAAACATCATGTATTTAATTTGTATAAAAATTCAGACTAGTTCAAAACTATACAATGAAAATGAAACAGTAGCCTGAAACACAAAGTTACTATTAAAATGAAAAAGGCATATGCATACCTTAAATAGTTGTTTCAAAAAAGACAATGATCCTTTTATGTCTGTCTGGGAGATGAAGCCAAAACCACCCAGCACTCCATCAACAGTTGCAGGAACTGATGACCAGTATTCAGCTGCATTGCCATAGAAGGAAGTTCTATACTTTCTTTTCGTTTCACCAGCTTTCAGAACAGTTGGTTCCATGTCAGCCATGACACACTAAAACCACAATACAATCCATCCATCATATGGTATTATTGATAATGATGTCTGGTAAGTAAGTAATGCTAATAGACAAGCCTGCCTGCCATTAAACATAATTCATTCCTACCCTCAAAAACTCCATATCATGACAGAAACGTGCTAAAGCCTACATGAAAAGAGTACCTCTTTTTCGACATGTTACAATCTGTTGATAAATTTACTTGAATTGAAAATTCTTAAGCTATATAAAGTACAGTTTCCATATCTTGAAACTGGCAGGGTCAGGAATTGAGGGATGATAAAAAAGGGGGAGGCATAGGATATGAGCCTAGTACATGTCTTATGGCACAAGATGTCAGTGAAAAACAGCAGCAGCTAGAGTATTAGGAGCCAGCACAGTCACTGTAATGTAAATAGTAAATGTTTTTGTACACATAGTATTTGATGAGTCATATACCCACACCAGAAGAAAACCCACCCATCCTGCCTACATTCCTTAAATACCTTCCAAGTCTCTAGTTACCAGACTGAACAGTACAAACATATGTAAAATATTTCTTGGACTACTAATATTTATAATTGTGTCAAACAATTACTTCAGTTCACATGTGAAACAAGTTTTTCACTTGCATTATGGGATATTCTACATCCTCTGGATTAGCCCAGATAAGGATCTATGGAATGTAAATAAACTATGTTCCATTCACCTACTCTATTCTATGCTATGCTACTCTTACTCTGTTATATTCTATTCTATTCTATTCTAGTGGGTGATTATGAAAAATTAATCTGGGTTAGAAAGTGAGCATGGCCTATTTTTAAATACTATATCAGTACTAAAATGGAGAGACTAGGAGACTGCTTAAGACTTCACTTCAGAAAACAGACTTGTCCTACTGAATGTGATTCAGCCATGTCCTAACCAACTAGGTGCCAATGTGGATCAAAACTACAACAAGCAGCAAACACATGCTGAGATGATAGATTAAAAACTCTCACTGGATTGCATGTAATTCAGTTTCATTTTCAACATTTATAGCCATTGTTTTTAAAAGTGACATTTATTATTCATTAGCATAATAAGTTGTCACAAAAAATTTGCAAAGAAAAAAATCTTGCAGCTCCAACTACACTTTCTACCAACACTTTCTAAAATACTTGAGAATGTTACGATTAAAAAGGTGAGTGATTTATTAAATTCAAACAGAATTCTTTCAGAATAATTTGGATTTAGGTAAGTTCTCTCAATAAATAAAGTGTTGTGTAAATTCAAAGATGCAATCTCATGTTCCCTTAATTATAAAATGTGTACTGCTTGGTAGAATATCTTGTTGTCTCAGTAAAGAATTTGATTGGTTTTATGTCTTCCATGTTCTCTGCACTGATCAGGTACATAAAATTTTTACAAAGATCAAAAATACACTTGAGTGTATGAATATAAGTTTACTGTACAGTAACCACTGACATGTTTCGGCCACTCATGCGGCAATCAGGGAGGTAATAACAAGAATACAGCCACAAGTACAATGTGTAAGAGTCAATCTACAGATAAAAACCATATAATTTTGACTGAATGCACAGTTAAAGGCGTATCTTGTGGATAGGTATAAAATATAAGATAAAAGATTGTTGCACATGGAGTGTGGTGTGGTAGATAATGTACACAGATGATACACGTACATGTAGTGAATTATGGTTCAGGTTCATAAGTAATGATAGAAACAGCACAGTGAGCCATTTTAAAAAAATCATATAAGGATTTGATAATGTGAATCACTTAGAAACTTATTTTTTAATTTTGAGGTACAGCTGGACAGTAGTTTAATGATGCCTTAATGACAGGAAACACAGTAGAAATAAAATGTCCAAATTCAAACTGTAAATCCTTTCAGACTGGAGTATGGTATAACATGCACATTCATAAAGTTCCCACATTTAGTCCTTTGCCTTTTCCAGTATATATAATCAGTCTGCCACCAATGACCAACTTTTAGATGAAACCTATACTATGGTGATGATAACAGTATTACTGTTTTACATCCATAAACTGAAAACTATTGTGATTGCATGCAATTATATCTTTGCTGTGATAAATAATTTCACCTTTTGTCCATTTCATTTTAGAGCACTAATGTTTGGTAATATCAACCACACTCTTTTTACAGGAATTAAAATTTTAATTCATAATCCATACATTTTACTGTGTCCAGAGTGGCAGGTCATTCTAATTTTGTTATGGTAGGAGGAGCAGTGGGTTACAGCCAAATAATGTGACATACTTATGCGTATTGGACCGTGCATCATCTTGATAATTGAATAATGGTTGACCAACTAGATGACACTTGCTTTATTATATATTGCTCAACATGTTTCAGACATTAATATGTCCATCTTCAGGAGCTAGGGAGTACTTGTTGTGTTGTGTAGGCTGCAATGATAGAGGTTTTGTGTGTTAGTTTATATATCTAGTGGTAAGTGCTATACCTATATTATGTGTCGTGTGTGGCT
>Ga0123353_10006454_pt1 | contig 15609 bp, 15 predicted proteins | sample TergutLab28metaG_3_FD_92763 | JGI IMG/M metagenome (GOLD analysis project Ga0123353, IMG submission 92763) | Labiotermes labralis P3 segment gut microbial communities from Petit-Saut dam, French Guiana - Lab288 P3 | ecosystem: Host-associated > Arthropoda: Insects > Digestive system > Gut ... | reverse complement strand
GCGGGCAGACTCCAACCTGGACACCAATTACGTGGGGGTGACGTTCGACGCGCTGGTGGACGTCGACGCCTTGCGTATCAGCGTCACCGAGGGGCTTGACGTATATCGGTGGCTGGATTTTGACGTGCAGGTTCAGCGCACCGTCGGCGGCGCGTGGGAGACCATCGGCAGGGCCAATGAGGCGTTGACCGCGGGCAAACTTCTGTGGACCGACGTGAACGGCGTGGATACTCGATACCTGTGGATCGACCTGGGCGGCATGGAAATCGCCGGCGTGCAGTTGTTCGGTTCTGATGCAAAAGGCAATAACGCCAGGGGAGAGCTCGGCGGGGCGATGCAGGGCTGGTTTCTCGCGGAGCTACAGGTCTGGAGCGGCGTGCCCGTTCCCGAACCGGCGACAATGACGCTGCTGGTGCTGGGCGGATTGGCGATGTTGCGGCGGCGGAAATGAATTCGGCGGATTCGCGGCGGTTTTTCGTTTTCATTTTTTCGTTTCGATGAATCTGAGGAATGGCAAAGGAGAGTTGTAATGGCGATTCGACGTCTTGTTGTGGCGGCGGTGGCGGCCGTGATGGTTGTCAACGTGGCGAATGCGGAGGTTCCCCCGTTCGACGGGTTCGGCCGGTGTCCGTTTGATCTGGCCGCTCAGTCCGGGGGCGGCTATCCCAGTGGTGCGACCCTGAACACCGCCTATCCAAACACCACGGAGTGGACCGACAGGCCGGTCCGGTGGGTCATCCTCGACGGCCATGCCGGCGATCCGTACCAGTACGGTCCGATCTATGTGAAGACCGCCGACGGATGGGTGAAGACCCCCGACGGTTCGGCGATGAAGCCCTTCGGTTACTACGAGAGCAGCAAGGCACGTAACGTCGGAATGCTGGTGGACCTCGGCACGTTGGCGACTCACGGTGTGCAGATCGTCGCCGACACGCCGCTGCCCGAAGACGCGCCCGCGGGCACCCGCCAGCTCAGCCGGCTTGGCCATGCGGATTTTCTGACGATAGACCCCGGCGTCAACCTGGCCGGAGGCGCGACGATGGATGTGGCCAACGGGTACGGCGCCAAGGCGATCGGGGACGGCGCCTGGCAGTCCGGCAGCAGCCCGGACAATCTGTTCGACGGCATGGATGGCGGCGCCTCCGCCTACTGGCGGGGAAATTCGTCGTCCCCCGAGGTGCTCACCGAGCGGTATGTGGGCGTGGTGTTCGATTCGCCCGTGACGGTGGCCGCGTTGCGGATCAATTTCAGTTCGAACGACAACGCCGGACAAAACGGGTGGAAGGATTTCTACCTGGAAATTCTGCTCCCCAACGAGACGACCGACTGGGTGCGGCTGGGGCAGGCCAGCGCGGCCAACTCCGACTACTGCTACTGGGTCGACATGGGCGAGATGAAGGTGTCCGGCATTCGCCTTTACGGATGCTCCGAGTTTGAGGAAGACGAAGAGGGCAACCGGGTCTATGTGGGTCCGGGCAACAATCCCTACTATGGCGCCAACCGCATCGTCGCGGAGCTACAGGTCTGGAGCGGCGTGCCCGTTCCCGAACCGGCGACGATGACGCTGCTGGCGATGGGCGGGTTGGCGATGTTGCGGCGGCGGACGTGAGGCGGAATTTCTTCACGAGGCAATTTTTCGATCAGGGATACACACGGTAGAGAAGGAGAGCAAACATGTTGCGAATGGGTTGGATGATGGTTGTGATGGTGGCGGCGTGCGTGTCGGCCGGCGGCGCGCTGGCCATTGACATGGACACGCTGGTGGCGGATCCCACGAACGTCAACGTGCTGCGGCAGTATTACCAGCCGATGGAACTGCGCAAGCTGGACGGGATGAATAACGTCACCCAGGTATTCAGCAGCGGTTTCAGCCGCCGGGGCGCCGGCGACGCGGGCATGTGGAACGACGAGGTCAACCCCCTCCGGGTGGCGAACACGCCGGTGACTCACACCTGGCTGTTCCCGGACGCCCGCGTGGTCGGGTCGTGGCGCATGATCACGGCATCGGGCAGAAACCCAAACTCATTCGTCCTGGAATACCTGGTCGAACCGGGGACCGACAACTGGCAGACGTGGAGTTCCCAGACGTTTGTCAGCGGCACCGGAGGCACCTCGAATTTTACGGAAGATGCCGTGAAGGCCTACGGGATTCGGTACACCGCGACGAACACCGACGCGGAGAGCGATAATCGGGCATTTGAACTGAATGCGTTGCAGGTGTTCCTGGCCAGCGCCGACAGCGCGGCCGCCAAGGGGCTGACCCCCACGTCCGTCCGATACACCGACGGATACAGCATCCTCACTCAGCCGGGCGTGGTGAACCGGTCATGGGCCAGTTCGAACAGCGGACCGTGGAAGGCGCCCACGACCAGCACGTCCATCAGCAGCATGTATAACGGAAATCCCGCATCCGCCGGCGAGCTCAAAAATAACTACAATGAGGGTCTCGAGGGATTCAGGGAGAATCGCGCCTATTTCGTCATCGAGATGAACGAAGAGACGCCGATGACGTCGTTCTCGCTGGGGTTCACCAAAGAGCACGGCTGGGCGGGCAATTGGGAGGTGTATACCATCGACGTCCCCGTGGTGATGGGCGGCAGCAACGATCCGGCGACCGCGCTGGGCAGTTCGATCGCCGACATCACGAACCTGGGGTGGACGCTTCAGTACGCTTTCGGATACGGAGAGTACAGCAACGGCCAGCCCATCCGGCTGGGCTGCGGCGTGATGCCGAACCCCCGTTTCGGCGAGCCGGGCGAACCGGAATTTTTCAACAGCGGTGACGGAACGTCGGCCGATTTCCTGATGACGAATCCGGGTTTCTGGCAGGCCGTTCTGGTCGTGTGGGACGCCCAGACGAGCAATTCCAACGCTCTGAAGCAGTTTGAACTGTATGGCTCGGCGGTGATGATTCCCGTTCCCGAACCGGCGACGATGACGCTGCTGGTGTTGGGCGGGTTGGCGATATTGCGGCGTCGTTTAGTATAGCTGTGCCCGTCGCGGGGCGATGGTGACGGTGTGGGGGTAGACCTCGACGCCGTCGGTCAGTTGCAGCGTGATGATGACGTTCACGATGGCGGGGTTTCCGTCGGCGTCTTCGCCCGTTTCAGCCGCCACCAGGAAACTGTTGACGTGAATCTCCTCGGTGGCGCCCATCAGCGTGTTGGGCGGCAGGGGGGTGGCGCCGACGGTCTGGGTGTACAGCAGCGATCCTCCGGTGAAGGAGTACTCGATCGCCGTCACGTTGCCCGGATCGGGTTGCGGCGGAACGATCCGGATGGAGTTTCCGTTGGTCGTGATGGACTGGGCCGTGCGAACCTCGGAGATCAGCCTCCAGAGCACCACGCGGGCGGCCTGCGTCGACTGGGCGACGCGGTCGTTCTCGCTGTAGGTCTTGAAACTGGACTGCATCCCGAAGGCCAGCGCGCCCAGAAGGACCGTCGCCATCGCCATGGCGATCATCAGTTCGATCAGCGTAAAACCGTTGCGTCTGTTGGGGGTCATGGTGGTTGTGTTCCGTCCAATAGGCTGTCTCGGGGACAAGCGTGGTTTCCGCCCGACGGTCAGGGGAGGGGCGGGATGGTGCGGTCAAAGATAAAGTATCGCATGGTGTATACGGGCGTCCCGCGGTACTTGATGTCGACGGTGACGAGAATCGTGTCGGTCGACCCTGGTGCGGGGGTGGGCGCCGCGGGGGTTTTCAGCAGCAGGTCGTCGGGTTCCCGCCACGTCATGGTGATGGTCTGCGACCAGTCGGGCAGGGAGAGAATTTTGGCGCCGGTTCCGTCGCGTGGCGGGCAGAAGGTCACGTCCATCAGGTCGTCCACGTCGTCGACGAAGTCCTGCGGGCTGGTTCCGCCGTCGGGTCCGGGCGGGTTTCCGGCGTCCTCGGGATCGGGATCCCGGAACGGCAGCCGCCGCGTCCATTCGTGGATGTTCTGGGCCAGGAACAGCGACGTCGTCAGCTTGTTGCTGCTGGAGTTGGCGCTCGTTCCGGCCCGCATCGTGGCCATTAACGCGGTCAGTCCCACGCCGATGATGATCGTCGCGACAGCGATTTCCAGCAACGTAAATCCGCCCCGCCGCGAACGAGGTCGCAGTGCATTGTTCATAGAATAGGGTCCTCATACGGAAACATGAAATACACCCGGCGACAAAGCAAATTTTTCCTGTAGGCTGTTAGACTGTCAGGCTGATAGACTGGTAGGCGCGGGCGTATGAAGCAGTAGGCCTAATGACACATACGCCAGCGCCTAACAGTCTAACAGCCTAAAAGCCTAACAGTCTAAAGGAGTCCCATGCGTATTCTCAGCGGCATACAACCGTCCGGCCGATTACATATCGGCAATTATTTCGGTGCCATTCGGCAACACATTGCATTTCAGGAAAAAGGCGACCAGTGTTTTTATTTCATCGCCAACTACCACGCCATGACCAGCCGGAACGACCGTGCCGAACTGGAGGCGAACACCCTTCATGTGGCCATGGCCTACCTCGCCCTGGGACTGGACCCGGACCGGACCGTCTTTTTCGCCCAGAGCGACGTTCCGCAGGTGACCGAACTGTGCTGGATGCTCAACTGTGTCTGCCCGATGAGCCTGATGGAAAAGGCCCACAGCTACAAGGACAAACTCGCCAAGGGACTGCTGGCCAATGTCGGGCTGTTCGACTACCCGGTGCTCATGGCCGCGGACATCGTGATGTACGATTCGCACATCGTGCCCGTCGGGGCCGACCAGAAACAGCACGTCGAGATCGCGCGGGACCTGGTGACGAAATTCAATCTCGCGTACGGCGCCGAAGCGCTGGTGTCGCCCGAACCGCACATCGTGCCCGAGGTGGCCGTCGTTCCGGGGATCGACGGGCAGAAAATGTCCAAGAGTTACAACAACACGATTGAGATGTTCGTGTCGGCGAAGGAGACGCAAAAGCGGTGCGGCCAGATCGTGACCGATTCGACGCCGCTGGAGTCGCCGAAAAATCCCGACACGTGCAACGTCTTCGCCCTGCTGAAACTGCTGGCCGATCCGGTGGAACTGGCGGAGATCGAGGGCAAGTATCGCGCGGGCGGTTACGGGTACGGCCATGCGAAAAAGCGGCTGGCGGAACTGATTAACGACAAATTCGCCGCTGCCCGCGAAACATACGCCGAGTTGGAGAAAGACCCCTCGCGGGTCCGCGACGTCCTCCGCGACGGCGGCCGCCGTGCCCGCGATGTGGCCGAGGCGACCATGCAGCGCGTTCGCGCGGCGTGCGGGATCGTGACCCATCGCGGAACGTGACGTCGGATTCGACGGGTCTCTCTCGGCGTTTTCGTGTCCCCGCACCGTCTTTCTGCCGCCGCCTACCGCCGCCGCACGGAGGTTTTCGGTTCGCCCCATGTGCCCATGGCGGCGCCGTTCCAGGCGAAGTAGGCTCCGTGGGCGCCGTGGACAGGTTTGACGAGGTTCAGGCGTTCTTCGACGCTGCGCTGCTCGTCGCACAGCCGTTCGTCGGCCAGGGTGTTGCGGATGTGGCAGAGGTACACGTCCGCGCCGTCCAAGACGATGGTGCGGGCGACTTCCAGTTCGAACACCCACGGGCTTCGCGTGAGCACCGGCACGCGGAGCACGCGGCCGGTCTCGATTTCCACCTCGACGTTCATTTTATCGGGGTTGTACCCCTCGGTGGTTCCGAAGTGGTCGGCCAGCGGCAAGAGTTCCTCGGTGACGAGATTGGCGGAAAACACCCCCGTGGCCGCGATGCGGTCGCGCGTGAGCTTCGCCCCGCCGATGCAGGCCATCGCACCCATCTGGCCGTCCCAACAGTAACTGAACCAACTGAACGTCCCGAAATTCGGCGATCCGTTTTCTTTATACGTGCCAAACAAAAACAGCGGCTCGGGACAGAATTCGTTGGAGGCGGGAATAGACTTTTTCATGACATGAATCTCCTCGTAAATGAAAAAAGGCCGGGTGTCCCGGCCTATTTTTTCGCCCTGCTTCTTGCTGCCTTTTTTTTCTGTTTCGCCCGTTGCTCCCGCAACATGGCCCGTTTCACCCGCTCCACCGCCTCTTCCCGCTCCGACTCCTCCAGCGCGCCGCATTGAATCAACGAATCCACCTGCTCCTCCGCCGTCCACTTTTTACTCGCTTCCAAAGCCCGCTTCATTAGGACGGACATCGGGATATCAATGAGTTCACTCATCGTTCCATCCCTTCCGTTGGCCTTATCAGCCAACATCCGAAAATATTTTTCCTGTTCCTGACGCATATTTGTATATGCGTGTCGCAACTCATCCAACTGCTTGGCCACAACCGCTTCTGCTTCTCGCTTCCGCTGGGCACATACACCGCGCGCGCCGAATCCACAGCCACTCCATCCATCCTCAAAATCACATTATACGCATGTTCCATCACCGCACAATCCAAATACTTCCGGCTCCGAACATTCCGCGGAATCTTCTTCTTCGCGCGCCTCCTTTTTTCGACCATATCATCATGCATACCGCGCAGCATCAGCGCATTGTCCGGGTCCACCAGGTCCAAGCAGTTCCCCAGCCGGATCATGGCCGCGACCACGGCGATTTTTGCCTTCGGGTCAGGGTATCGCTGCCGCGCCCATTTCCACGCCTGTTTCGGGCCGTACTCCCAGAAGTAAATGCCATTCCCCAGCCAGTCGTGATGGTTCTGGCTCGCCTCCAGTTCCTCAAACCCGCTCACAATCGACAGGGCCTTGTTGAGCAGCGTTCCGTGGAAACCAATCACCGTTCGATGATAATCCGCAAATACCGGCATCTCTCGCCTCGCGCACGTTTTGACAAAAACCGAATGTACAACGCCTCTCTTGGCCAAACCGCTCGAAGTCTCCTCTCCGCGTCCCCGCGTCCTTGTGTCTCCGCGTTGTCTTCGTTACCGCGCCGGCAGTTCGGATTCGAAGACGGCGGTGACGTTGATGGTTTCGGCGGGGGTGGGTTGTCCGGCCCGGCGGGTGTCGATGAAGGTGACGCAGGACCGCAGGACGTGTCCGCAGTCGAAACCGAGATAGGTCACGGGAACGTTGGCGGGGGGAAGGGCGGGGTAGTTGCAGTGCGAGAGGACGTCCAGTTCCGCTCCGGCGCCGGTGGCGATTCCCTCGGCCCGGATGGCGGCGGTGACGTCGCTCAGCAGATTGTCGTCGGCGACGAAGATGCTGTCGGGCCTGGTCTCCGCGGGTTGGCGGAGCAGCAGTCTCGTGACGGCCCGGGCGGCCTGGGGAAGGTCCGGTGAAAACTCCAGCACGTGGGTTTCGTCCACGGACAATCCCGCCTGTCGGGCCATGTTCACCATGTGCGAATGAGTCGGCTGACCCACGCCCATGCTCAGGACGGCCAATCGTTTCCGCAGGCGGCTGGTCAGGTAGCGCACCGCCCGTTCGTAGAGCGAGTCGATCCGCAGGACGATCCGTGTGCTGTCCTCGGTGTGCAGGTGCGGATGCGGTTCGTTCGCGTCGTACAGCGGCGCGACGACCACGCGGGGCATGTTCGGTTGTTGCCACACCGGCGTGTTGACCAGTTCCTCCGCGCCGTAGAGCATGACCAGTCCGGCCATGCGGCTGGCCCGGACGTCCTCGGTGAACACGTCACGGTCCGACTCGGGACCGGCGGTGTAGTACGAGCGGAACGTCACGCCCTGGCGGCTCTTGGCGAGTTGTTCGCCCGACTGCTTGAGCGCCGTCCAGAAGCGGCTGAGCAGGCTTTGCTGCTCGGAGGCCGCGGGAAACACCAGCGCGTACGTGTGCAGGTGCGGGGGCGTCTGGCAGACGAACGTGCCCCGCGAACCGCGCGAATAGACAAACCCGTCGTCCACCAGCCGGTCGAACGCCCGCTGGATCGTGACGCTGCTGACGTCGTACCGCTCGATCAGCTCGTTGCGCGTGGGCAACCGGTCGCCGGGCGACAATTGACCGCAGAGAATCTGCTGGCGCAAGTCACCGACGATTTTGTCATGTTTGATCGCGATTTTGCCCGGCCGCGAGTAGGGACCGACAACTGGCCCCGCCGCGCTGCCTCGCGCGTAAGGCTCGCCGCCCCGCTGACCATCCGCCGAATGATGTGATATGCCACTCATAGCTGTACATATCAGCCTACCGTGAAAACCGCGCAACTGCAAGGAGAATTCACATAAGATGGTTTCACAATTTCACATTTCCCGAAAACCGATGACCGTCGTTCACCATCGGTAGATCGCCGCCATCGTGGACGGTTCGGGTGGCTCGTCGGGTCCCAGACCGTAGACCGCCGCGTCATCGCGCCTCCGACGAACAGGGCCAGACTTCCGCCACGCTGCCGCCAGAGGTCCGAATCGTCGATCATCGCGCGGAGCGGCGCGAGCCGCTCGGCCGCCGCCGGTGTCCGCATGCCGCGGGCAATCAGCCGGGCGTGGGCTTCGTCGACGAGATTCTTCAACCGAATCGGCCCCTGCTGCTGATCCATGCCCCAGAACGTCGGCATATAGATCGACACGCACTGCGGATCACGAAACAACGCCAGGGACAGCAGGTTCCCGTGAGAGAGTGTGTTCATGTGCACCTCCATACTCCGTACTCCATGCTTCATACTTCATACAAAAAATTATACGCCGCGGAAGAGGCGACGCGGAGACGCGGAGAGGTGTGTTCGAGCGTCTTGGACAGGGGAGGCGTCTAACTTCGAATTTCGTGTTTCGGATTTCGGATTTATGGTTATTCCACGGGCACTTCGATGTGGATTTCCTCGTCGTGGGGTTTGTTCGTGTCCTCGACGTGGATGCCGCCGTCGTGGTCGGTCCAGGTGTAGGGGCCCGTGGCGGATTCGCGGACTTTGCGGGTCGGGCTGGGATTGGTGGTGTCGCCGGGCACGGCCACGGGGGCGGACGGTGCGAGGACATCCACGTGTTCGGTGGGCATCAACTGGTCGCCATAGCCGACGCGCGAGCCCGGTGCGGCGGGGTGCGGCGCGAGGGCCGGGTCCGTCGTCGGCGCGGCGTGTCCGCCCAGCCAGCCCAGCGTGAACGCCAGCACGAGCGTCGCCGCGGCGGCGATCGTCCCGCCGCCCGCCACCCACGCCAGCCGTCGGGGGCGGCGGGCGAGCACCCGGGCGTCCATCGAGTCCCCAGGCTTGGCCAGCGGCATCCGCCGCAACAAGGCTTCCAATTCGCGATCATCCATCATGCGCTGCCTCCACCACCACATCCGTCACACGCGACGCTCAGGCCGGTTTATGCAAAATTGTTTCACCGTCGTTATTCCCTCGCCTGCGGACCATACGAGCGGGTGAGATAGAGGTCCAAGGCCGTGCGATAGACCGACAGCAGGCGGTGGGTGAGTTCGTCGGAGCGGGCCTTGTTCGGCTCGGCCGGCGGGGGGTGCGCGACCTCGCCGGCGTCGTCGAGGGTGACGTAGAGCGGGGCGCGGTTGGGAGGGAGCATCACGCCGTCGCGGGCCGTCACGAACGCCAGACGTTCGCCCTCGTGCAGCAGGGCGAATCCGCTGTCGGGGTCCAGGTCCGCCCGCAGGAGGTCGCGCCCCATGAAACAGTGCTCGAACGCGCCGCCCAGCCGCCCCAGCACCGTCGGGGCGACGTCGGTCTGGCTGCACACGGTGTTGACGCGCCCCGGCGTGATGAGCGGCTGACCGTCCTCGCCGGTCAGCCCCGGACCGTACAGGATAAACGGAATGCGGAACCCCTCGATGTCGATGATGGCTTCGCGGTCGAAATACCGCCCGTGGTCGGCCACCAGGACGAACAGCGTGTTGTTGAAATACGCCGCCGTTTTCGCCTGCTCGAAAAATTTCCCCAGCGCGTAATCGGCATAGGCGATTCCGTTGCGTTTTTTCACCTCGAAGTCGTCGCTGTCTTCCAGACCCGCGCCCTCGGTCGGCACGTCGAACGGTTCGTGATTGCTCACCGTCAGCACGAAGGCGAAAAATCGTTCGTTTCCGTAGGATTGGAACACGTCGTGGGCATGTTCGAGCAGCACCTCGTCGGCCAGGCCCCAGCAGGTGAGCGGACTGGAGCGGCCTTTGGCGGTGATTTCCCGCTGGGCGATGATTTCCTGCACGCCCCCGGCGGCCAGGAACGCGCTCATGTTGTCGAAGACGGGGTTTCCGCCGTAGAAAAAACTGGTGCGGTATCCGCGTTTGGTCAGCAGTTCCGGAAGCGTCAGGAAGATGCCCTGTGCCCGCGGCTGTTTGACGACGGACGACCCGCTGATGTCGGGGAACCCGCACAGCGTTCCGACAATGCCCCGGTTGGTGCGGTCGCCGACCGCGTAGCAGCGGTCGAAGAACAGCCCTTCCGCGGCCAGGCGGTCCAGGTTCGGCGAAACCCCGTCGGCATGCCCCATGCAGCCGACGTTCGGACCGGTCATGCTCTCCATGAGGATGAGCACGACGTTGAACGGTCTGGCGGGGCTGCCGCTGTTGGCGTGCCGCCAGAGCGGATTCTTCGGGCTGTTCAACGTGCGGTCTCCGGGTTGGAACACCAGCCCGGCCGTCGTCGCGTACGCCTGGCTGCGCGGTGGGAACGGGTAGCGGGACAGTTCGTCCTCATCGCCGACGAACAGGCTGGCGTGAACGGCAACGCCCAGGGTGTACGCGCTGTTGCGGGCGGCCTCGCACAGGAGCGTGTGGGTCGCCACGCGGGTGTAGACGGTTCCCATGTTCAACGGGTAGCGGAACGACCAGCCACGGCTCGCGAACACGCACAGTCCGATCAGGATCAGCAGCGCCAGCCAGCGGACCTTCGCCGGCACGTCCTCCACCGGCCGGCGCCACAACCACCGGGACCACAACCAGTACACCAGCGGAACTCCGATCACGACCGCCAGCGGAAGCGCCCACGCGGGATAGGTGGCCCAGATGTAACCGAGGATCTCTTGCGGGTTGCCGAGATACTCAACGGCCACCAGGTTCAACCGCACGCCGAAATGCAGAAAAAACGCCGTCCCGATCGTTTCCAGCACGATCACGGCCGTGACGACGAACGTGAGGTAGCCCGCGACGGTCCGGCGGAACCACCGCCGCTCCAGCCACCGCGACGAGGGGAGCAGCGCCAGCGCCAACAGCGGCATCAGCAGCCAGGCGGTCGGCACGCTGTCGTAGAGGAAACCGGTCTGCAAACACCGGGCGATGTCGAAACCGCCGATGTCGGCGATTTTTTCCCGCTGGAGAATCAGCACCGCCACGCGGAACGCGGCGAAGCCGATCCAGCAAAACGCCGCCATCGCCGCCGCCGGCCACAGCCTTACGATCATCCCGTGCCGCCACACCGCCCGCGAGCGCGAACGCGTGTCGGCGTCGGTTATCTTCATGTCGGTGTCGGCGGGGGGGTTGCGCATTACGGTAAGATACGGGAACGCGAGAGGAAGTGGAAGCGAAATTTCAGTGGGTTCAGTGTTCGGGTGCACGTCACGTTTGTGGGTGGGAAGAAACGTGACGTGCACCCTCAGTGTTCTTTCGAAAGTCGAATTTTTTCCACAGGCGCAGAGGATACACGAACCGAGACGTACTGGCTCGGGCGGGATTCGAACCCGCACGTCCCTGACGGGACAAGGGATTTTAAATCCCTGGCGTCTACCAATTCCGCCACCGAGCCGGAGGAGGGGGACGTCGAAAGGAATTTACCACAAGGCACAGAGGACACAGAGAGAAATCCGAAGCACGTATCGACACGAAAACTTCTCCGGATACGACGTTCGACGGCGCAAAACAGCAGCGCCACATCCACGCCGTGTTATGTGCCGTGTGTGTGGAAAATTCCCAAAACAAGAAAACCCCTGGTTGTTTCAGGGGTTTTCTTGCTTTGATGTCACCTAGTAGCGGTTGCGTCCACCACCGCCGCCGCCGAAGCCGCCTCGGCTTCCGCCTCGGCCGCCACCGGGACCGCGGCCACCGCCGCCGCCACCTTCCCGGCCGCCCTCGCGGGGCTTGGCTTCATTGACCGTTAAGGGCCTGCCGCCGTAGTCGCGACCGTTCAGGGCTTCCATGGCCGTATTGGCCTCCTGATCGTTGACCATGTTGACAAACCCAAAACCCTTGCTCCTGCCCGTCGCGCGGTCCATCACAACCTGTGCGCTTTCAACGGCACCGTGCTGTCCGAACAATTGTTCCAGATCCGCATCGGTGGTGCTGTACGGCAGATTCCCAACATACAATCTCTTGCCCATTATGATTCTCCAGTGTCAGGGCATCACGGACCCGCCTTTTACTTTCTGGGTCACATTCGAAAGAGCCTTCGCTCGGCCAAAATAGTGTAGGTGTCGCAACGCGGTCAGGAGGGACCTTGTAAAATTTCCTTCTCACGCCCTCGCATTCCTCGGCAATCACGCACCTTCTTTTATACGCTTTTCAACGACAAAACATCCATGGTTACAATGAACCATGCAAAAGAATACACTCCACGCGGCCAGACGCAAGGGAATTCGAGGAAAAAATTTTATTTTTCGAAAAAAGCCACATCGCCATGTAGAGTTTGTGGCGATGTGGCGACGTGGCGAGGTGGCTTCTGCTCACCGTCTCCGCTGCTGGAGCAGGGCGGCGACACCGAGGGTCAGCAGGGCCAGCGTGGCCGGTTCGGGGACCGACGGGGGCGGCTCGCCGGTGGCGTAAGGATTGCGGTTGTCGGAGTTTACGCCGAACACCACGAACTGCGTCATGCTGGACGAGGCCACGAAACCGAGAATCCCGTTCTGGTCATAGGTCATCGAACCCCATTCGAGGATGTCGGCGGAAATCTCCGTCCAGCCCACGTCCGGGATGTACGTGAACAGCGTCAAGTATTCCTGGCCCGGTCCGATGTCCAGCGAGTAGTACACTTCGTCGGCGGCGCCCTGCACGTCCACCTGCCAGACCGCCAGCAGGTCTGACGGCCTGTCTTCCGCGGCGAGGTATCGCGACAGGGCGGGGTATTTGCCGCCGCAGTCGAGCCAGTCGCCCGAGGAGGCTGTGAGGGTCACGAGGGACGCCTCGGCGGTACTCACGCCCAGTTGCTTGCCGTCGTCGGCGGAGATGAGGTAGCGGCTGTTCGCCTCCAGCGTGATGACGCGGTCGGCGAAGTCCTCGGCGGCGGCTTTGAGCGTGAATGTTTTCGCCAGACCGTCCCACGTTCCGCCGAACGCGGCCACGCCGGCCGTGAGGGCGTTCGCGGAGACGACCGGCGTATACGCCCCGGCCGCCAGGGACGCGTCCGCGCACAGGTTGAGCGCGTGGGCGTTGTCCACCGGCCAGGCGGAGGCGTTCAAGTTGAGCGACTCGGCGACGGAGATGCCGGTTCCGTCCCCGACATGCAGATAAATTTTCGACCCCTGCTCCAGCGTCGCATAGCCGCTGATGTCGCAATACCCGCCGCCCGAAAGCGTCAGCGTGCCGTCGAGGATCATTCCCTTTCCGATGCCCTCTTCCCACTGTTCCAGCCGCGAGCCGGCCCCCATGACACGCACCTGGCGGCCGCCGGTCGTCTCCACGCCGTTGGTGAACGCCAAATCCATGCACACGCCAAGCCGGCCGCCGTTGGTAATTTCCACCACACTCTTGGGGCTGGGGGCATGAAAACCCTCCGGGGTGTCGTAGCAGTACAGCCAGAAGTCGCCCAGGCCGATAAACAGGCCGTTTCGCTGCCCGTCGTCGGCGGAGATGTCCCCGAGGAATTTGACGTCGCCCCAATACCCGCTCTGTCCCCACGAAGGACCCGCGAGCCCGACGGTCAGCAGCAGCGCCAAACCTACAATGATTGCCTTGGAATGTTTCATAGTGCTTTTTTCCCATCCTGGGGTTGATTCTCGCGGGCTACAAGCAGCCCTTCACTCACGCCACAATGCCCTCAACTGCGACGGTACGATACATCTTACGCCGAAGCAAATCGGTGATGTTTTTTTTTGAGGCCCGGCGGTGAAATCGGGCATCGAAAAAAATCGCACAAAAATAGTCCGATTTATTCTTGATATCGCACTGAAAACATGCTATATAGTTCATTATGCTGGCATTGACGAAAAAAACCGGTTACGCGTTGGTGGCGATGACGCACCTGGCCAGGCAGGGGGGGCTGACCAGTGCGCGGGAGGTGGCGCGGTGGGTTGGCGCTCCGATGGCGTTGTTGATGAACGTGCTGAAGCAGTTGGCGGCGGAAGGGTTTGTGGAGTCGGTTCGCGGTGCCCGCGGCGGGTATCGGTTGGCGAGGCCTTTGGAGCAGATCAACCTTGCCGACGTGGTGGAAGCGATGGAAGGCCCGGTTCGGTTAGCCGAGTGCATGACCGCGCCCGGCGAACATCACGAATGCACCGGCGAGCGCATGGCCCGTTGTCCGATCCACGACCCCGTGCATCGCGTCCAACGAAAATTGAACGATTTTTTGAAGAAAGTCACCCTGGCGGACATCGTGGAACCCGTAACGTGACGCGGGCGTCTCGCCCGCGCTATCGTGCCATTGGCTTGGATACAGGAAGACGAAACCCGGTTTCGCGACATCAAAACCGGCGAGGGCGAGACGCCCTCGCGACGCGCGGGCGAGACGCCCGCGTCACGAATATGGAAATAAAACTGCCCATTTACTTTGACAACAACGCCACCACGCCGATTGACCCGCGCGTGCTGGCCGTGATGATGCCGTACCTCACCGACGTCTTCGGAAACGCGGCCAGCCGAAACCACGCGTTCGGCTGGCAGGCGGAATCCGCCGTCGAAACCGCCCGCGAGCAGGTGGCCAAACTCATCGCCGCCGAGGCGAAGGACATCGTCTTCACCAGCGGAGCGACCGAGAGCAACAACCTGGCCGTCAAAGGACTGGCCGCGATGTACCGCGAGAAGAACCACATCATCACGTGCCTGACCGAGCACAAGGCCGTCATCGACCCGTGCCAACGGTTGGCCGAGCAGGGGTTCGAGGTGACGTGGCTGCGGCCTGACGAATTCGGCGTGGTTTCGCCCGATGCGGTGGCGGACGCGATCAGGCCGACGACGCTGCTGGTGAGCCTGATGGCCGCGAATAACGAGACGGGCACGCTGCACCCGGTCGGCGAGATCGGGCGGATGTGCAAGTCCAAAGGCGTGTTTTTTCACACCGACGCGACGCAGGCCGTCGGCAAGGTGGAGATCGACGTCGAGGCGATGGGCGTGGATTTGCTGTCGCTGAGCGGGCACAAGTTGTACGGTCCCAAGGGCGTGGGGACGTTGTACGTTCGGCGGCGGGGGCCTCGGGTGAGACTGGCGTCGCAGATGGACGGCGGGGGGCACGAGCGCGGCATGCGGAGCGGTACGCTGAACGTGCCGGGAATTGCCGGCCTGGGGGCGGCGGCGGAGATCGCGATGGCGGAAATGACTGCCGACGCCGCCCGGCTGACCGCGCTGCGCGACCGGCTGCATGCGGGCATCACGCGTGAGTTGGACTACGTGCGGTTGAATGGTCATCCGACGCAACGGTTAGCCGGCACGCTGAATGTGAGCTTCGCGTTCGTCGAGGGCGAGGCGTTGATGATGAAAATGCGCGACGTAGCCGTGTCGAGCGGATCGGCCTGCACGTCGGCGAGTCTGGAACCCAGCCACGTGCTGCGGGCGATGGGCGTGGACGACGCGACGGCGCACAGTTCGATCCGCTTCAGCCTGGGCCGCTTCAACACG
>Ga0123353_10006453_pt1 | contig 15611 bp, 3 predicted proteins | sample TergutLab28metaG_3_FD_92763 | JGI IMG/M metagenome (GOLD analysis project Ga0123353, IMG submission 92763) | Labiotermes labralis P3 segment gut microbial communities from Petit-Saut dam, French Guiana - Lab288 P3 | ecosystem: Host-associated > Arthropoda: Insects > Digestive system > Gut ... | reverse complement strand
TTTTTTTTGTTTAATTTTTTGTTTAAGTGTTTTTTTTGTTTAATTTTTTGTTTAAGTGTTTTTTTTGTTTAATTTTTTGTTTAAGTGTTTTTTATTTAAAGAATTTAATTGTTTAAAGAATATCTATTAATTCTCCAATATCATCAATAATTTCTATATCGAACTTTTCTAGAATTTCTTTTTTATCAGCATCATTTAAACCAGAATTTACAAGAATAGGTTGAATTTTAGAGTTTATAGCTCCAATTATATCCATGTCAATTTTGTTTCCAATCATAATACTGTTTTTAGCTTCACAATCCATTCTTCTCAGGGCTTCTTCAAATATTTTTTTATTGGGTTTTTCAGAATCTACTTCTTGGGAAGTAATTACTTCTTCAAAAAAGCCGTGAATATTTAATCTAACTAATTTTTCCCATTGTTTGTGTGTTCTTCCATTAGAAATTACTCCTAATCGATAACCTTTATTTTTAAGATAAATTAAAACAGGAAGTGTTTTTGAAAATGGTTGAAGAAGTGAAAATTTTATATTGTGGTATGTAATTGTTCCAAAAGCTACTAATAATGGATTTTCTTTTCCACAAATTTTTTTGGTTAGTAAATCAAAGTGTTTTTCATAGTTAGAACCTTTTTCATTAACAATTTCCATTAATATTTCATATCCTTCATCTGCTTCTACAGGCAATCCATTTTCAATCATTGCTTTGATAGCTTCGGTTCTAGCTGTTTTAGCAAAATGGGTAGTATCTAATAAAGTTCCATCAATATCAAAGAAAATTACTTTATCCATATTTTCACCAATAAACTTAATTTAATTTATATGTAATTAGTAGTTGATATATCTTAATAATAGTTGATATACTCTATATAGCAGTTGATATACTTCACATTATTATTTTATAAAATTATAAAATTTATTTATGTATAATATATATTATATATTATTAGTTTTTTAGAATTTTTATTCTATATTCATATAAATTATTTAAATCTATATATTAAAGTTTGTATAAGTTTATTTATATATAATAATTAATATAATTATTTAAATCCCTATATTAAACATTTGTAAAACTTATTTATATAATTTATGAAGTTTTTAAATAGATTTTTATATATAATACATTAAAATTTTAGTTATATATAATATATTTTATTTATATATACTATTAAAATTCTATTTATTATAAAACGATTTTAAATTTATTTAAAAGAAATATATTTAAAAAAGAAACTTATTTAAAAAAAGCATCAAGTGTTTGTTGTTTATGTTTTTCTCCTAATTCTTTAAGAGATTCTTTTGTATATCCAAATGATGTCATAATTCTTGATACTGCAGGAAGGACTTGATTATTAATATAATAATCTGGATCATATTCATAGTTTTCAGAATCTTCATAAGGAATTGCTCTTTGGCTAATAGGTCCTTTTCCTTTTACAACAATATATTGAATAATCATACCTCTTTCTATTTTCATTCCTTTAGCTTCTAATCTTTGGGCAGCTACAACATGGGGTCCTATTTGTTTATAGCTAGATAATCTTTTAGTTATTTGGGTGTGGATTATAAATTCTTTCATATCCAAGTTTCCAGATTTAATCTTTTTTAACATTTTAGTTATAATTTCAATAGCTTTTTTAACATCACCATCTTTAAGTATAGCCATTAATATGCCTTCTTGGGTTTCTTTAGCTACTGGAGCCCAATCTCTTCTAACAAGTTCTAATCCTTTAGCTATAATTGTACCCTCTTCAATAACAGCATATCTCTTTTTGGTTACAAAAAATCCTCGTCTATAAAATCCTTCATATTCAAGTTCCATACTTTCAGGAAGTGTAGAATTATAATCTACTAAGAATTTATGTGCTTGAGATTTGATTTCTTTTTCAAGAGCTATTTGTTCTTTGCTTTCAGAAGTCATGTAAATACTATTTCTTATTTATTTTTATAAAATATAATGTGTTGTGGTTATTTGTTTTTATAAATTATAATGTATTTAATAATACTGTATTGATTAAATATTTTAATAATATTATGTTGATTAAATATAAGATATTATAGCTTAAATATATGTTGATATAATTGGAATATAGAATTATTTCAATATATTTTTCTATTAATTTATTTTATGTTTCAAAATTAACTAATGTATATTCTTTTATTTTATGAAATACATATTTATTTTAAAATAAAAAATTTTATTAAAAAAAACTAACAAACTTAATAGTTGTATTGGTTTAAAACAATTTACAGATTAAATAAGGAGAATAATAAAAATAAATTATTCAAATAAATCTGGGCGTTTTTCCCTTAATTTTTTGAATTGAAGAGGGTTGTGTTGTTCTTCTAATCTAATATAGTTTTCCCTATCTTCACCCTCTAACCAAGATAAATAACTTCTAATATTTGATTCTTCAAAAAAAGGCTCATAATGATCATCATAAGTAGGATTGGTTATAACCATATCTTTTAATATACTAAGTTTGGTGCCTATTGGAGTGGTTATAATTATATCTTCTTTAATTTTTGTTGTCATGTTCAATCACCTCTTTTTGAGATTATATGGAACAAATTTAAATTCAATTCCATATTTTTTGAATTCATTATTATATCGTTTAACTATACTATTTATATTCTCTTTATAATATTTATATTTTATCTCTCCTTTTAATTTTCCAGATTCATATTTCAAATAAGGATTATCTTTAAAAGCATTTTTTATCTTAAAATAATTATTTGCTTTTGAAATTTTATTTCTATAAATAATTTTTTTTATTTGATTAATAATTGTTTATTTAAAAAGAACTATGTTGTGATAAGTAATTTTATTCATATAGCTAAATTTTTTCTTTTCATTGAATTTTTTGTTGAAATGATTTTTAATCAGTTAAATAGATTCTTAAAATGAAAATAAACTTAAATAAACTCAATAAAATGAAAAATAATTAATATTTTTCAATTATTCTAATTTATCAAGTTTATAGAATAAAAAAATATTCATTTTTTTATATCCAATATATAAAAAGAGAAGTTTTTTCACTCTTTAACGAACTATTTAGTATGAAAAATAGCTATTATTAATTATATACTCTTCAATATTTTTTTTAAATATATAAAATAATTTATTAATAAAATAAAAAGTTTAACTATTATATATTTATATTTTAAATCTTTTTCAGAGTTATATATAATAAAACCTTTTATAAAAGCTTTAAAAAGAATATATTATAATATTAATTATATAATATAAACATGACATATTAAATCAAATAATAACTTTTTTTTATATTGAATTTAATATAGAATGAATGTTCTATATTATTAACTTAATATAATATTATTATAATATTAAAAGAAATTTTGTATAAATTTTGTATTAATATTACAAATTTTGTATTAATATTATAATATACTCAAATTAAGTGAATAATATAAAATATTAAATATAAATAAGTCGTTGTTGAATCTAAGAGACACTTGTTTCATTTTGCAATGCTTTCAACCACCCATCCTTTGATTTGCAACTTATATTATAATATATTAATAATAAATGATTTAACACAAAATAAGCTAGTTTAGAATAATTATAATAAATCTTTTTGGTCATTTTAAGATGAAATTATAGCTATTCATGTAAACACTATATTGGAATAATTTAAAGAATTTGTCAGATTATTAAAGAATTTGTTAATAGTTAAAAAATGAAATTATATATTTTTATTAATCTAAAAAAGGTTAATTATAATAATTTTTTTAGCTGTTAAATGAGAGTAGATTTTTAAATTAATCTATAAATTTTAATAATTATTTTGTATATTTTTTATTATTTTATAATTATAATAGATAATTATAAATATTTTTTAGATATTTATAAAAAAATACTTTATATTTGTAAAAAGAATTTGAAAAAACTTTAATTAGTCAAAAGGGTGGAAGATGAGTGTATAAGAAAATATTCATTTTTTTAATGATCTTATTGCTGCTTTTCATAATTAGCTTACCAGCTAGCTATGCTGCTGAACATAATATTACTAATAGTACTGTGGGGGGAATTAACAGTACATTAAGTGGTGCAGCTCTTAATGACGATACGATTAATTTAGCCTCTGGAACTTACTCAGGAGTAAATAATACAAACATAACCATTGACAAAAATATAACTATCCAAGGAAACGGACCAGCCAGTAGTGTAACTATTGATGGTGAGGGAACTCAAAGAATATTCACAATAAACAGTGGTTTAAATGTAGTGTTAATAAATATAACTTTTAATAGAGGGTATTCTAGTAGTAATGGTGGAGGGATTTATATTAGTAGTGGTGCTACTTTAACTCTTTATAATTGTGTTTTTACATCTAACTCAGCTACTAGTAGTGGTGGTGCAATTTATAATACTGGTACTTTAATTGCGGATAATTGTAGTTTTGAAAATAATAAAGCTAATAATAATGTTGGTGGTGTGATTTATAATACTGGGGGTAGTGTTAATTTAATTTATTGTATGTTTAGAGGTAACAATGCTACTGGCACTACTACTACTGGTGGTGGTGTGATTTATAATACTGGTGGTGGTGCTACTTTAACTGCTGATAGTTGTACTTTCATTGCTAACATAGCAGGCAATGGTGCTATCTATAATACAGCTAGTGCTAGTGTTAATTTATCTTATTGTCGGTTTGAAAATAATAATGTTAGTGCTAGTGGTGGTGCAATCTATAACAATGGAGCTGGCACTACTTTAATTGTTATTAACAGTATTTTTGAAAATAATGGTGCTTATAGTATTAGTGGTGGTGGTGGTGCGATTTATAATACTGGAGGTAGTGTTAATTTAACTAATTGTGATTTTACAGGTAATAGTGCTACTGGTTATGGTGGTGCAATCTACAATATTGGTGCTAGTGCTATTTTAACTGCTGATGCTTGTATTTTTGAAGGTAATACAGCCACTACTGGTGGTGGTGCTATCTATAATACTGGCAATGGTGCTACTTTAACTGTTGATAATTGTGATTTTATAAATAACATAGTTACTAGTGGTAGTGGTGGTGCAATTTATAATACTGGGGGTAGTGTTAATTTAACTAATTGTACTTTTATAGATAACATAGCTACTACTAATAGTGGTGGTGCTATCTATATCAATGGAGGTACTTTAACTACTAATAATTGTAGTTTTAGATTTAATAGTGCTAGTTTTGGTGGTGCTATTCATTATAATTCGGGTAGTGTTAATTTAACTGGTTGTATTTTCATAATGAATAATGCTAATTCTAATGGTGGTGCTATCTTTATTGGTGGTAGTAGTGCTACTTTAACTGATTGTATGTTTACATATAATACTGCTACTATAGGTGGCGCTATTTATAGTGCAGATAGTGGTATTGTTACTATTAGTAATTGTATTTTTACAAATAATAGTGCTTATACTAATGGTGCTGCTATTTCTACATCTCGTAGTGGTAATGTTACTGTTAGTAACTGTAATTTTACAGATAACCAAGTTAGTGGTTCTTATGGTGGTGCTATTTATAGTTATAATAGTGGTAATATCACTATTAATAACTGTACTTTTACAAATAACCTAGCTCAAACTAGTGGTTCTGGTGGAGCTATATATATTGGTGGGAGTACTAGTGGTAATGTTACTATTAATAGCTCTACTTTTATAAATAACAGAGCTTGGGGTGGTGGTTCTGGTGGTGCTATCTATAGTTCAATTACTAATGCTATTTTAACTGTTATTAATTGTACTTTTGATAATAACATAGTTACTAGTAATGGTGGTGCTATTTATAATAGTGGTGGTTTTGTTAATTTAACTGATTGTATTTTTATTAATAACACTGCTGGTGGTGGTGCTATCTATAATACTGGTAGTAGTGCTACTTTAACTGTTGATAATTGTGATTTTATAAATAACATAGCTACTAATACTACCAGTGGTGGTGGTGCAATTTACAATTCTGGTGGCAGTATTGTTAATTTAACTAATTGTACTTTTAGAGGTAACAATGCTAGTTTTGGTGGTGCTATCTATAATATAGGTATTGTTGATTTAACTAATTGTACTCTTGAAAATAACACAGCTACTCATGGTGGTGCAGTTTACAATCATGATTATGCTGTTTTAACAGCTTACAATTGTATTTTCAGCAATAACTCCGCATATAATGGTGGTGCCATTGGGCATCGTTATTATGCTACTTCAACTCTTGATAATTGTACTTTCAAAGATAATGTTGCAAGTAATAGTGGTGGTACAATCCACATTGATTTATATTCTACTTTAACTGCTTATAATTGTATTTTTACAAATAATGAAGCTTGGGTTGGTGGTGCGGTCTCTACTAACTATGCTGATACCAATTTAAATAATTGTATTTTTACAGGTAATACTGCCACTACTACTATTAATGGTGGGGGTGGTGCAATCCATAATTATCAAAATGCTAATTTAATTGTAAATAATTCTACTTTCATAGATAATGTGGCTAATAATGGTTATGAGGGTGGTAGTGCAATCTATAGTGAGTATGCTAATTTGTACATTTATTCTTCTTTATTTTATAACAATAATGGAAATAAAGTTATTTATGCTGTAAGTAATACTTGTGATTTGAAAGATAATTTTTATTTTTGGGTTATAGATGAAAATAATCCGAATTTAGATTATTTCATAAATAATACGGTTAATAATCCTGATTGGATTGGTACTTATTATTATATGAATGCTAGCTATATTTTTCCTCCATCATTCGATCAGAATTTAATACTAAATTATACTCTACTTTATTTTGATGGTAGTAATAATTTCGATAATTTAACTGTTGGTAACTTTAACATTAAGGATAATAATAATTCAATAGGTAGTTTTGACTTTAGGATACCACAGTATAATATTGAAATTCTTATTGATAATAAAGATCATTTGCTTGGTTTTTATTACAATGATGAAATGTTTTATAGAATAGCAATGGTTACAAACATTACTGCGGATAATGTTTCTGGAACTGTTAACAGTCTTGTTGAGCTAATTGCTAATTTGACTGTTGAAAATTCTCCATTATATAATCTAACTGTTTGGTTTCTAGTTGATGGTATTCGTATAGGTAATAATACTACTGATATTAATGGTATTGCTCGTTTTACCTATACATTCTCCAAAACTGGTAATTTGACGTATTCTGTAGAATTTGATGGTGATGGTATCTATGCTAATTGTAGGGGTTCTGCAATTGCAAATATTGCTGGATTAAATATCGTTGTTATTAATGATACAAGTCTTGGTGGTATTAGACAAGCATTAGATATGGTTGCTGATGGGGGTACTATTATTTTGGATCCTGGAAATTATACTGGAGAAAATAATACAGATATAATCATTACTAAAAATGTAATAATCCAAGGTAATGGTTTCGCCAATGGTGTGACTATTGATGCCGATGGAGACACAATGATATTCCGAATAAATCGTGGTTTTAGTGTAACATTCATAAATATAACATTTACCAATGGATACAATGGTGATGGTGGTGCAATCTATAATAGAGGTAATATTACATTAATTAATTGTATTTTTACAGATAACTTTGCTTATTATTCTGGAGGTGCAATCTATAATAGAGGTAATGTTACTTTAAATAACTGTATTTTTGTAGATAATATTGTTGAAGATGATGGTGGTGCTATCTATAATTATGATGGTTCTAATTTAACTGCAAATAATTGTACTTTTACAGATAACTTTGCTTATTATTCTGGTAGCGCTATCTATAATAATGGTTTTTTGACTGTTAGTAATTGTACTTTTACTAATAATACTGCTTTTGATTATGGGGGAGCAATCCTTAATAGTGGGGATGCTATTTTGACTGCTAATAATTGTACTTTTGAGGGAAATATTGCTGAAGATAGTGGTGCAATCGAAAATTATGGTAGTGTTAATTTAACTAACTGTACTTTTATAAATAACCATGCTAATAATAATGGGGGGGTAATGTATAATGATGGTAATGTTATTTTAACTAATTGTAGTTTTATAGGTAATACTGCTGATGGTGATGGTGGTGTTATCTACAATAGTTATGGTATTATTACCTTAACTAATTGTAGTTTTACAGATAACACAGCTATTGGTTATGGTGGTGCAATTTGTAATTATTGGGATGCTACTTTGACTGCTGATAATTGTACTTTTACAGGTAACAATGCTAATTTGGGTGGTGCTATCTATAGCCAAGGAGATATTGCTTATGATGAGTTTGTTAATGTTACCTTAAATGCCTGTACTTTTAAAGATAATAGTGCTAAAAATTCTGGTGGTGCTATTTATAATTGGGAAGGTAATATTACTTTAACTAATTGTATTTTTGAAAATAACTCAGCTACTGCTGAGGGTGGTGCAATTTACAATGATGTAGGCATTCTTTATTTGAATAATTGTACTTTCACAAATAACAATGCTATGGATAGGGGTGGTGCAATTTATAATAATAATGGTAATTTAACTGCTGATGATTGCAATTTTAATGGTAACACAGTCCCTCATGGTAGTGGTGGTGCAATCTACAATTATGGAGATAATGTTAATTTAACTAATTGTAATCTTACAAATAACTCAGTAGATAGTTCTGGAGGGGCAATAGTTAATAGTGAGGGCAGTCTTAACTTAACTAATTGTAATTTTGTTAATAACACCGCTACTTATGGTGGAGGGATTTCTAATTATGGAGGTAGTGTTAGTTTAATTGATTGTAATTTTGTTAATAACTCAGTTAGTTATTATGGTGGATCAATCGAAAATCTTGTTGGAAGTCTTGACTTAATTAATTGTAATTTTACAGATAACTCAGCTGTTTTGTCTGGTGGTGCAATTTTTAATAATGAAGGTAGTATTAATTTACTTGATTGTAATTTTACAAATAATACAGCTACTTCTATGTTTTTCTTGTCGCCAGGTAATGGTGGTGCAATATATAATTCAAATAATAATGCTATTTTAACTGTTGATAATTGTAATTTTAATAGTAATAAGGCTATTAATGGTGGTGCAATCTACAATGAGTTAGCTAATCTTTATTTGAATAATTGTAATTTCACAAGTAATAATGCTATAGATAGGGGTGGTGCAATTTATAACGGTAATGGTGCTAATTTAACTGTTGATAGTTGTACTTTTATAAACAATAGTGCAAATGAAGGTAGTGCAATTTATAATGGTGTGAATGATAAATTAAATATATACTCCTCTATATTTTATAATAATAATGGAATATATACTATTTATACAAACAATAATAATGAAAACAATGATTTAAAAGATAACTTTTATTTCTGGGTTATAGATGAAAATAATGCTGATTTAGATTATTTCATAAATAATACCATTAATAATGCCTTTTTGATTGGTACTTACTATTATATGAATGTTAGTCATGTTCCTGCTTCAGATATTGGTCAGAATTTAACATTTAATTATACTATATTTTATTATGATGGAACTAATTTCATTATTGATTCAAGTAATTTAAATGTTAATAATATTGTTCTTAAATTAAATAATATTATAAATATAACTAGTCTTAATTTTGAAGAAACACCATACGATACCATTGAAGTTCTTATTAATAGTGTAACTGATGTCATTGGTCTTTATTACAATGATGTATTGTTCTATGATATAACACCAACTCAAGAGGGTATTGTTTATATTAATGAGTCAAGTCTTGGTGGTATTAGACAAGCATTAGAAATTGTAGCTGATGGTGGTACTATTATTTTAGCTCCTGGAACTTATACAGGATACAATAATACTAACATAACTATTAATAAAAATGTAACAATTATGGGAGATGGATCAACTAATAGTGTAATTATTGATGCTGAATGGCTCAATATGATATTTGCAATAAGTAGTGGATTGACTGTAAACTTTGTAAATATAACATTCACCAGAGGAAATAATACTAATGGTGGTGCTATTCGTAACAATGGAATTCTCAGTTTAATTAACTGTATTTTTGAAAATAATATAGCTACTGGTGATGGTGGTGCTATCTATAATTCAGGCACTGGTTTTTTAACTGTGGATAATTGTACTTTTGAAGGTAACAATGCTAGTTTGGGTGGTGGTGCTATTACTAATTATTATGGCAATGTTAATATAACTAATTGTACTTTCAATGTTAACACTGCTGATTATGGTGGTGCTATCTATAATGAAAATGGTTGTGTAACTATTAATTATTGTAATTTCACTGTTAACAGAGCTTTTGGTTTATCGGCTGGTGATGCTGGTGGTGGTGCTATCTATAATTATCATGCTGGTGGTATTCTAACTGCTAATTATTGTAATTTTATAGCTAATACAGTTACTTCTAATGGTGGTGGTGCTATCTATAATGCTTGGAGTGCTACTTTAACTGTTAATTATAGTAATTTTACAGCTAACACAGCTAATGATGGTGGTGCAATCGTCAATAATTTTGATGCTACTTTGACTGCTAATAATTGTAATTTTAATAATAACAATGTTACTGATACTACTGGTGATGGTGGTGCAATTTGTAATTCTGGTGGTCTTAATTTAAATGTATATAATTGTACTTTTATAGCTAATACTGCTAATAGTGGTGGTGGTGCTATTTATAATTATGCTAGTAATTTGACTGCTGATAATTGTACTTTTGAAGGTAATACTGCGGGTAGTGGTGGTGCTATTTTTAATAATCGTGTTAATTTGATTGTTAATAATTGTATTTTCATAAATAACATAGCTAATTCTGCTGCTGCTAATACTGGTGGTGGTGCAATCTTTAGTCATGCTAATTTATTTGTTAATAATTGTATTTTCATAAATAACATAGCTAATTCTACTGCTACTAATACTGGTGGCGGCGCTATCCTTAGTTATTATCCTGCTGCTAATTTGACTGTTAATAATTGTACTTTTATAGATAACATAGCTGCTGTTAATGGTGGTGCTATCTATAATTTTCAGGGTACTGCTAATTTAACTAACTGTAGTTTTACAGGTAACACAGCTAATAATGGTGGTGCAATCTTTAATAATAATAATGCAAATTTAATTGTTGATAATTGTAATTTTACAGATAATAATGCTTCTACTAGTGGTGGTGCAATTTATAATACTGCTAATTTAATTGTTGATAATTGTAATTTTACAGGTAATAATGCTAGAGGTAGTGGAAACACCTATGGTGGGGGTGCTATCTATAATACTGGAGACAGTGCTAGTTTAACTCTTGATAATTGTATTTTTATAGCTAATAATGCTTGGGGTAGTTTATATAATAATGGTGGGGGTGCAATCTATAATTATAATAGCAATTTAACTGTGGATAATGGTACTTTTATTAATAATAATGCTACTGGTTATGGTGGTGCAATTCATATTATTAATGGTATTGTTAATTTAATCAACAGTAATTTTGAAAATAGCACAGCTACTGCTAGTGGGGGTGCAATTTATAATAGGGGTAATGATGCTGCTATTTTAACTGTTGATAATTGTAATTTCACTGGTAATAATGCTAATAATAATAATAATAATCTTGGTGGTGCAATTGATAATGCTGGAGGTACTGCTACTTTAATTAATTGTAATTTTGAAAATAACACAGCTAATAGAGGTGGTGCAATTTATAATACTGCTATTTTAACTGTTGATAATTGTACTTTTATTAATAACAATGCTTTAAATGGGAACAGTAATTTTAATGGTGGTGCTATTTTTAATAATGCTAATTTAACTGTGAATAATTGTAATTTTACAGGTAATATTGCTAATATTAGTGGTGGTGCAATCTTTAATAATGATAATGCAAATTTGATTGTTGATAATTCTAATTTTACTGGTAATAATGCTAGTTCTGGTGGTGCAATATATAATTCTCAGGGTAATTTCACTGGAGATAATTGTAATTTTACTGGTAATAATGCTATGGGTAATGGATCTATATATGGGGGTGGTGCTATCTATAATATTGGAAACAGTGCTAGTTTAACTCTTGACAATTGTATTTTTATAGCTAATAATGCTTGGGGTAGTTTATATAGTGATGGTGGTGGTGCAATTTTTAATTATTATAGTAATTTAACTGTTGATAATTGTAATTTTATTAATAACAATGCTACTACTTATGCAGGTGCAATTCATATTACTGGAGGTGTTGTTAATTTAATCAACAGTAATTTTGAAAATAACACAGCGATTGGATATGGGGGTGCAATTTATAACGGTAATAGTGCTAATTTAACTGTGGATAATTGTAATTTTACTGGTAATAATGCTAATAATATCACTAGTGTGGGTGGTGCAATTTATAACGGTAATAGTGCTATTTTAACTGTTAATAATTCTAATTTTGAAAATAACACGGCTAATAGGGGTGGTGCAATTTATAGTAATGCTATTTTAACTGTTGATAATTGTACTTTTATTAATAACAATGCTTTCAATGGGAACAATAATTTTAATGGCGGAGCTATTTTTAATAATGCTAATTTAACTGTGGATAATTGTAATTTTATTAGTAATAGTGCTGCTGAGGGTGGTGCAATTTTTAATCAAGGTAATTTAGTTTTAACTAATTGTAATTTTACAGATAATGAGTATGCTTCCCGTGGAGGCACAATCTGTAATTATGGTATTACTAATTTAACAGATTGTATTTTTGAAGATAATGGTGCTGATGAGGGTGGTGCAATTTTTAATCAGGGTAGTTTAGTTTTAACTAGCTGTAATTTTACAGATAATTATGCTTATAATGGTGGTGCAATCTGTAATATAGCTAATGTTACTTTAATTGATTGTAATTTCATTGATAATAGTGCGGCTAGTGGTGGTGCAATTTTTAATTATGGTGCTAATGTTAATTTGACTGCTGAAAACTGTAATTTTACAAATAATAGTGCTTATGAGGGTGGTGCAATTTTTAATTACGGTATTAATGCTAATTTGACTCTTACTAATTGTAATTTTATAAATAATATAGCTACTTCTCATGGTGGTGCAATTTTTAATTATGCTATTGTTAATTTAATTGATTGTAATTTTACTAACAATAATGCTTCTGAAAGTTATGGTAAGGGTGGCGCAATTTGTAATATTGGGGGGGTTATTAATTTAACTGGCTGTGATTTTACAAATAATAGTGCTGAAGGTGGTGGTGCAATTTATAATAATGAGTCAATAATATATGTTAATTATTGTAATTTTACAGATAATATTGCTAATCGTGTTACTTATATTGATGATGGTGCTGGTGGTGCTATTTATAATGAGGAAGGTGTTATTAATTTAATTAGCTGTATTTTTATGAATAATATTGCTTGGTATTGTGGTGGTGCAATCTATTCTTTGGGAGGCACTATTAATTTAACTAACTCTGATTTCACAGATAATCATGGTGATTATGGTGGTGGTGCAATCTATATGGATTATGGGGCTGTTAATTTAATTGTTGAAAACTGTAATTTTACAAATAACCATGCTAATAATGATGGTGGTGTAATCTTCAGTTATGCTAATGTTAGCTTAACTAACTGTATTTTTGAAGGTAATTTTGCAATAAGTAGTGGCAGTGCAATTTCTAATATTTATAATACTATTACTTTAACTAATTGTACTTTTAAAGATAATCATGCTAGTATTGATGGAACAATCTATAATTTTAGAGGTGTTATTAATTTAACTAATTGTACTTTTGAAGATAATCATGCTGGTGAAAATAGTGGTGCAATTTATAATAATAATGGAAATATTAGTTTAACTGATTGTATTTTTTCAGGTAACAATGCTAGTGATAATAATGGTGGTGCAATCTACAACAAGGAAGGTGGTCTTTATTTGGATAATTGTACTTTTACAGATAACACTGGTGTTAATGGTGGTGCAATCTTTAATGAGGGTGTTGTTAATGTGACTAACTGTACTTTTAGAGGTAACACTGCACTTTCTGGAGGTGCAATTGTTAATGAAGCCACTTTAAATCTTGATAATTCTAATTTTACAGATAATGAAGCTATTATGGGAGGTGCAATTGTTAATGGAGGTATTTTAAATCTTGATAATTGTACTTTTACAAATAATAGAGTTACTTTGTTAGAAGGTCTTAGTTGGTTTGGTGGTGGTGCAATTCTTAATGCGGGTAATTTAATTGTTGATAATTGTACTTTTACAAACAATAGTGCTGAAGGTGATGGTGGTGCAATCTATAATGGAGAAGGTAGTGTCACTTTAACTAACTGTATTTTTGAAAATAACACTGCTACAGATGGTGGTGCAATTTATAATACTGTTATTGAAGGAAGTGCTACTTTTACTGTTAATAGATGTACTTTTACAGAAAATATTGCTAGTTTGGGTGGTGCAATCTATAATGGTGAAGATGCTACTTTAAATGTTTATTCTTCTGTGTTTTATAATAATACTGATAATAATGGAATGACAATTTATACTGAAAGTAGTGATTGTACTTTGGAGGATAATTTTTATTTCTGGGTTATAAATGAAAATAATAATGATAGTTTAGATGTTTTGATAGCTGAAACTATTAATGATGAAACTTTAATAGGTACTTACTATTACATAAATATTAGTTATAGTCCTGTTTCACCAGTAGAACAGAACTTAACATTAAATTATACAATTGTTCATTCTGAAGGCAATAATTTAGATAATTTACATGTTAAAAATATTACTCTTAAAAATAATGATATTCAAATAATTTTTGACTTTAGAGATACTCCAAGAACAATTCCAATTTCTACTAATGATAAAAATGATGTGATTGGTTTTTACTACAATAATATATTGTTTTATCAAATAAAACCAGTTTATCAGATGCTCACTGATATTGTTATTCAAGATGTTAATGGTACTTATGGTGGAACTGTTAATTTAACAGCTATTTTAAAGTCAGGTGAAACACCTTTACACGGTCAAAATATAACTTTTTATGTAAATGGTGTGGAAGTTGGGAATAGAACCACTAATGAATTAGGTATAGCTATCTTTACTATCTTTAATTATAATATAACTAGTGGGGGCATTTTTAATTGGAGTGCTAGCTATAATGGAGATAGTGAATTCATTGGTTCTGAAAGTTTAAATGCTACTTTAAAAATTGATACTTTGAATACCACTATTAGTGTTGAAGATGTTGAAGATATTTTTTATAATATGGCTGTTACTTTGAATGCTACTTTGAAAGATATTCAGGGTCTTCCTTTAAATGGTAAGACAGTTGTATTTTATGTTGTGGATTCTGGTGGTGTGGTTGTTTATAGTGAGAGTAGTGTTACTGATGGTGGTGTGGCTGTTCTTGTTGTTTCTGCTGGTGTTTTGAGTAGTGGTAATTATACTTATTATGTTGTATTTGATGGTGATGAGAATTATACTATGTTTAATTCTACTTTGAATGTTGAGAATGGTACTGGGAATATTACTATTAGTAAGGTAAGTTCTAATATTACTGTTAGTGATGTTGATGTGGTTTATGGTGAAGAGTTTAATTTAACTGCTAATTTAACTGGTCTTTATGGTGTTGCTTTAAATGGTAAGGAGGTTAGTTTCTATTGGGAG
>Ga0123353_10006452_pt1 | contig 15611 bp, 11 predicted proteins | sample TergutLab28metaG_3_FD_92763 | JGI IMG/M metagenome (GOLD analysis project Ga0123353, IMG submission 92763) | Labiotermes labralis P3 segment gut microbial communities from Petit-Saut dam, French Guiana - Lab288 P3 | ecosystem: Host-associated > Arthropoda: Insects > Digestive system > Gut ... | reverse complement strand
TGTGTGGTAACTTTCATCCTTTTCTGCTGTCTCCCCTCTTGCACACAAAAAAAAAAACTGTGCAACAAAAGGTGAGCAGGTATTGTGAGAAGACTATGAAATGGGGGTTTCATTCTGAGCAGAGGCAAAAGATATTTCTACAAAATGTACAGACTGGCTGTGGAGCTCACCCACCCTGGGTAATGGAGGTTATTGCCAGCAGTAGAATGATGAGGACAAGAAGTTGACCACTGAGGTCAATAGGTGGAACTCGTTCATGGGAGCAGCAGTATAATCATACATTGGTACTGTCATTTGTACTTTCCTTGTCCTTGTATAACACTTTTCTCAGCCTTCTTTTAATTACACTTATTTATGCCAGATAGCTGTTAAACAAACATACCAGTCTTTCTACATAATTTGAAGAAAAATACAGATTAATGTTAATTAATTTATAGAGATGTTACTAGGTGACATTGCAAACAAACGTGAAGACTGTGCTTGAACATCATCATATTCGTTGGTGTTCACATGGTTAAGAGTCTCCCGCCCATGTGAAGTTCAAATATGCCTCTTGAAGCAAAAATTTCATCCCTCTACCCTCCATGTATTGCAATGGGAAATTTGTAGTGGTAAATTGAAATACTTTAGAATTTGGAATGTGTGTTCACGGCCTTTCACAGGTGCTCATTGAGGGTGGTGCTATGTTGGGGTTTTACTGTATTTGTTTAAACAGTGCAGTTTTATTATTCAACTGTATGTTTCAAAAGTTACTGTTGTAGCTGAACATCAGCAGAATGTGCCGAGCCACACGCTGTGAGAAAAGATTTCTGTCCCTTAACCCCCTTGCTTTTACCCATGTCCCTCCAGTCGTGACAGCTTCCAAATTAATTGCACGAACCATATATTTGAAAGTTCAGTTTGGTATGTGTTTTGATAAATTTGTGGTTTTATTTTAGTAAAGAAATTTGCTACTTTTGGCTATGTTGTGGGTGCTTCTTTCCCACAGAAATTTAAGCTTAACTTCCACGAATTTTAAATTGGTCAACCAACGAAAAGCAAAACTCTTCATCATCTGACAAATCACTATAGTGACGGTGTTTAGGTGTCACCCTGCAGAGTGAGGGGGTAGAAGTACAGAGGGGACTCAAAATGTAGGTAGAAGAATGATACAGCAGCTAGAATGGAAGTAAGCAGTGCTCAGAAGTGAGGTTTATTAGTGTTTAAAAAAAGGGCCAAAAAATAGTGATATCAATAAATAAACCAATATTCTGAGGCAGCTGAACTGTTCTCATGCTGCTTCTGTAGAAGTACAAATGTTTCTGACCCTCCCATTCCATCCAAAGGATTGGAAAGGGAAGTTAGAATACATCCTGTTGCAGTGGGACAACGGACAGTGACACTGTGCTAGATTGGCAAGACCAAAAGTGCAAGGGGATTAAGGTATTCCTGTCATTTTTTATATTTGTTATTCATTAGCATTCATATTGTGTCGGAATATACATGTAGACAAATAGTTTTATTTGAAAAACACATACCTACAAGAAAATCTTTTTCCAACAGCAGGGGTGTAAAACTCCTTGGTGTCTGGTCACTTTGGATAACTTATTTTTGTATTGTACCTGGTATATTCAAGTACGCCGAAGTCCACCACGTATTTTCAGCATAATAATGTCAGTTATATAAAATATGTATTAGTATATTAGCCTTTGAAATGGCAGTTTCAAGACCTAGAATGTTTAAAATATCTAGAATACCTGAGTTTCAACAACAGAACATGTTAATATCAGCACAGATTCCATCAGACACATGAGTCCAGAGGGCATGTCTGTCAGCTTTCTTCATGTCACTTCATGCATTCTCAATGGGGTGAAATATGGTTATGGAGAAAGGGCATTTTATTCACATTTACCATTACTGATGAAACATATGCTGCTTCATTAACAGACAGGGTCTACTATTTACATGTATGAAGATGTGTGCGGCTGGATCCTTTTTCACAGTTTTCTATAGTAACATGAACTTCTGAGCTAAAGCAGAAATGAAACCTGATCTTGCAGCTAGTCCTGTAAAATAGCATGTACCCTGCAGCATTGAAACTCCTCTTGTGATATGCATCTCTCAGTATCATCAAGCACATTGTGGACTAGGTCAGCAAGGTTTAGTATTCTTCATTTTAATTCCGTTTTATGGTAAATATTTTTATGCACATTCATGCATATGCTTTTGGCATGAAAAAAATAAATGAAAATTAATCAACCATTCAAAGATGATTGTACAGTGTTTTAAAATGTGATGGATGGTAGTCACTTATGACCATGCTCTTCAGAAGAAAATGGTAAGAGCCTGCAGCATCAACTTCACATGGCAGCGAGTCACCAGACCCAGCATTTTATCATCATTAAATTCTATTTGATCTGTTGGTTATATTGTACAGTATTCTATTTGCTGTATTACTGCTTTCATCATATTTTCCTCGTGAAAATTATTTTAAACTAAATACATACAGGTACTAATACACCTACAGTTGATTTAATTTGTTTAAAGGAAGTTAATTTGAGTGTCTGAGGGGGTGTTCTGATTATATGCTATTTTGGGTATATGCACAATGTCAGGAGCCTCACTACTGCTAAAACACAACTCTGAGGTACATACTGTCAAGTTTGATTATACTGACAGTAAAATATTCTCTATATAAAATAGTGACAGTATATATTATTCTGGCTGCTTATTCCTTAAGCAAGAGATACTTCAGAAATTTCCTGTATGTGATCAGTACAACCTACACCCATTATAAAGGTGCAGAAATTATTTGCACCTCTCCCCTACTTGACATGAGCACCAATGAAGGCCACTGGACTTCTTCTGTGATGGAGGTGGATAACTGACCACATTGATTTAAACTCCACGCATTCTGCAATGCATAAGTAGCCTTTTATCTTTCTCATATGAAACCCTCAAAAAACTGTGATTAAGATTGGCTGTAAAAATTACATTAATTCTAATAAATTCAATATTTCAGGCATAATAAGTGCTTTAATAATTACTATTCCATTATGTTACCAAAATAATATAAAAACATTAAGAAAGAAAGAACTGCTATTAAGTTTAACAGTGCACTGATGTAACTTTGATCATTTAATGACACTGTATCATGTGAAGCCATCATATTCATTTGATGGGCACTATAGTTTCTACACCCACTGTTCTTAGTTGCACTGTTTATATTTCTGTTTGTGTATATATAGTCTTTTTCACACACCATTAGTAACATAACCCATGAACATTAGTTTTCTTAATGTTGATACCACATACACACCTGATAGCACTGTAATGCACTAGTTCAGAGGGGGTCTCATCATCTCTGTGGTCAGGTCTTCCAGTACAACTGGAACTTCTAGTAGTGGACTGGAACTTCTCGATCGAATTGTAGATGAAGCTGAAGTTGTCTTAATCTGCTTCAACTTATTTGATTCAGATTCAGTGTAAGTGCTGCTGCTTTCATTCACAGTGGACACATGGTTGAATGTTATTATTGGCTTTGATGATGACCTGACTTCTTGAAGTTTTAATGCATTCATTTTTCTGGTTACTGGATTTATATTTATGCTGTTATCACCATTGTTTTGTATGTAGTGACAGCTTCCTATCTGATTGTTATCATTCACACCTGTCGATTCATTCCCCCCACAGTGGTCGTTCACCTTGTCCTCATCATCACAAGAATTTGGGTTAGCAAAGAAATTGTTGCTGTGGATATTTTGGATGGTGTCTTGATTTTTGTTTCCCATTGCTTCATCACAGCTGAAGGCATGGTAGCAGGCAGGAATGGTATTGTGATGACTTGAAGATTTTGTAGAGCTGATGTTTACAGATGCATCATCATCACAGTCAATGGCTTCTCCACAACAAAGCTGGATGACTTGTTTGTGGTTTTTCTGTTGATAAACTCCATATGCTTCATCATCCTGTAGCTCTTGCTGTTGGATAACATCATTCAACGTCTGCACATGTCTGTGGAACAGATAATCATATGTGCCTTCCAAGTATTCTGGCTTCTCCAGCAGTCTGCTTTGGCTTTCCTCCCCCAGTCTGACATTGCCTGTATTGACCGACTCAGCCATCATATGTTTGTGATCTGTAGATGCAAGAAGCCTTTTTAGTATTACCTTAGCTTCTTCAGTTGAAGAGAATATGTGTGAGGCTTCTTCAAAAGATAAATGCTTATCAGGTAAATTCATTGTATACATCACCAAAGGCTGCCGTATGGTGACACATCGATTTTTCGATTTGGTTTTCTTCTGGAATGCAGCTTCTGTGGAAGACTTTTTTTGTTCTTGTGGGCGATGGACTGAAGCTCTCTGAACACCGCCACTGAATATTTGTGTATTTATTTTTGTTTCCCTCTCTGTATGCTCAAAAACACTGTCAACAAAACAGGAATAACTTTTATTTTGACTTCTGAAATGCAATACTGTTTCTTTTTTTGATGGCACGAAGGAAACTCGCTGTTGTAGACATACGGATTTTCCTACTACAGTGAATAACGTTTCAGATTCTTGCTGCTTGACATCACTTACACTAACTGTAGAACCGACTGTCTTCCGTCGTCGCGCGTCCTTCGTAGTGTGTAACGACCTGTCTACTGCTGAGCATATCACCAGCATTTACAGTTTAAATAACCGGAACTCGTCAACCAGCATTGTTTCGAAAGTCGCACTGGATTGACATACCTCAAGAGCGCAGGCGTATGCTGCCTTAGTCGGTACCTGACGTCATTCTCAGCGCAAGTAATGTGTTGCTGTTACATGGCTGTGACAATGCACGGATCATCTAGTGTTTCATTCTACCAAGGCAGTATGGGTCGTGCTTACTAGAGACTTGCACGAGCAGTGCAGACCAAATGGTAACAAGGGGTGGAAGCAGGGAGGGGTAAAATATGATGAAAGCGTGAGGGAAATTTCTGGACAGAAATAGAATGATAGTCGACATCTGTTCAACGTTTCGGCGTTTTATGACCGTATGGTTTTGGCAAATTTCCACGCGTTACATCACAAATTTCGACATGCTATCTTTATGAACGTATGGTACGTACAGACTACCACAAAGAAGTTGTTAAATATTCTCAGAAATTATTCCGATGAGTTAACCAAAGCAACAGGTGTGGAAACATACGCTTCATTTTATCATACAGTAGGCCTTCAGTTGCTCAACCGAAGAAACAGTACGAATAACGTTGCGTCTTTCTTTCTCACCCCCCCACTCTTTGTGTTTCTTTCCGCTGACGAAAGCTACGGTCAAATGGCTAGCGCTCCTGCTTGTATTCAGAAGATACTGGATTCAAATCTTCGCCCGAACACCGGCTCTCCTCACAGTTTCGTGGTTGACCTTAATCCCTCCAGACATATTCAGAACTAGCGCCCCTGCTACGGCCGTTACAGTTTTCTTTCGCGTCCTTTCTAATTCAGTGTTTTGTTATTCAACGCTACATAGTCTGAGCTAATGAGATCGTCGTTAAATAAACCACAAATAAATCTACCGGTCGTCGAAAAACGGGCTGTCTAAAGTATTGCGTAAAAGAAGCAACTATAAAGACAGAACGAATTGTTGGTAAGATCCAGGTCACTTGGGCGTCTTGACATATGACATAATCGTGTACGCCTTCTGACCCTAAGCAGTGGACGGATTAGATCAACGCTGGCGAAAATGACGGAAATAATTAATTATATACGAAACTGGGTGGGTGAAAAGAAACTACCTAGGCCCCAACGGGATTTGAACCTCGGGCAGCCAACCATTACTACAAATTTACCAACCATTCGTAGCGTAGCATAAGTACAGGAATGTACAAAACGCTTCAACCTTGATAATTCTTAAGACATGAACATAAAAGCATGAGAAAGAAACACGGCGCAGACGTCACTATTCCTGCATAGCACCTACGTCAGAGATTTGTAACAGCCTGACGCACACAGCGATGAAGAAGCGTGTGTGAAATGCGATGGCAGGTATATGTGAAATACCCGAATGTGTGTGTCATTCCGGTGACATCATTCAAAAGGAAGGGTACCTGTTGTGCAGCGCCAGTACTGTTTCTGTGCTTCGTGCTCCTGTCCTTAATTCTGTTCATGTTCGTTTATTCCCTGTCGAAATTCTTGTGTCTCTACTTGGGGGATCCTTCGTGGATAGGGCGTCATTGAGGGAAGTAGTCGAGAAAAGCGTACGTACGTTCATAAGTATGAAGTCACAACACAATTTGAGCCGGCGCCAACCACAGCCCAACTGCTCAGTATCTTTTCAATTGTAATACAGCCCGGCGCCCCGCCCCCCATACTTCCAAGTTCAGTCCGTAAAATCATGTGCGTCGTAAACAGAAGTAGGTAACATAAACGATTATATGCACGAGAGCTGACATATTCTGTACTTTTATGAACCCATATAATGAAGTGCGTGTAATGCCTTAAACTAGAGAGAATTTGAGTCCATGACGAGTCAGCTTTCCTTTGGTCGTATTTTTAACCAAAGGAAGGAATTCGGAAATCACTTCAATGGGCACAAAATTTTCTGTCGCCCATACACGACAGTATTATGTGGCGCTGTTTCCAGATCGGACCTGTGGCCATCTGGTGCCCTCTAAGTGTTTTTTTGATCGACCAGCGTTTTATGTATTGAATATCAGTTTTCAGAGCAAAAATTGCAGATCTGTCTGTATCTATGTACTGTAAGACATTCACCTTATATTTTCTCTCTTCTTCACTCACTGGCAGAACATACAATTCTCTATCCTGAACATATATTTACCTATACCGCTAAAATTATGGGAACAACTGCTTGGAAGTTATCTGAAGATCTCACACAGTACTAAGGCACCAATCTATTACACAGTAAATAAAATGTTTCAATTTTCTCCCATTATATTAACATAGTACAAATCACATGCTAATGTGCTCCATCCAATTATAATTACTCCTATGTTCTTGAATGTACCTGCTCGAATTCCTAATTACTTGTTACTTAAGAGCCTGTAAAAATGAGTTTCACCCCTTTTGCTTCGAACCCTTTAATTCCTTCTTGTGCTGACATCCTTCCTTAACACACAAGTAGAAATACATTGCCTTCTGCTGCGGGCAGGAATATTAAAAGTCAAATTGAAACACACATTCGTAGTTTATTTGTTATTTGGGTAGCCGCTTCCCATGTTTCGCACCTATACAGCATTATCAATTTAACATTATTACTAAATCTGTGCATCTTAGCCTTCATTGGTATATATTTATTCATCCACAACGGTTACAATTCTACGAAGATCCCATTTGCCTTCTTGATCCGTGCTTTAATATCTTGGATTGCTCCTCCGTCTACCGTTACGACGCTACCCGTTGTTCGACCCTTTCAATAACTACAGGGGTTATACTGGCCCAATATAAATCGATATTAAATTCGCCATATAACGTTGAGATTGGATTCCGATCTTAAATTATAACGAAATTCTTGCGGCAGTTCCGAACATGCAGCACATGTATGCCATACAGACAGCCATGTGCAAAGAACCCACAAAACCTTGTCTCGACATATGCAACTTGTCAATGAGAACGGATCAAACATACATTTTTGGGACATAGTTTTCTCTGAAACTCGGAACAGGGAGTGAGGTCTATATCAGCATATGATGAGACCTTACGGGGGAAATATATACATATATATATATATATATATATATATACACACACACACACACACACAGAGCGTAATAATTCTGGCGCATGCGCTCTGTTGTTACCTCTGCAATTTCAACTTGTGAATGCCAACTTTCGATGCTGCGTTATAAATAACATAACACTGTTGGGGCTGACAAGCAAGAACCTCCAATATCAAATTTGTTCACGATTACGTCAACGCTTGTCCAGTTACGAGACGGTACAAAATCACTGGAAAATGTCTTTTAAAAACGTACGTATGTGTGTTTATGTAAAGTATCCGTTACTACAATCCGAATTTAATCAGGGCTGGAAAATGCTTCCAATTTTATAAAAATTCCCGAATATTAAACTTGATTAAAATTCGTTCCGCGGTCCTACAGTTGTTGCAGATAGTCGGGCAAACATGGCAGATCTAACAAGTTACTGGTAGGCCCTTTTTTTAACGTTTTTTGCGAATGAGACAGAAAGATGTGGATTAAAGAAAACTAGATAATATGGAACGGGTTATCTAATATTTGGGTAGTGAAGTCAAGGAGAATGGTGAGCAGTGCATACATTTGATTTTCATACGGTGATGAAAAATTTAAGGCATGCAGTTCGTCGTAGTCTTGTGTCGACCCAGTGATTGTCTTGTCTGTTTCAGTTTTAGTAAAATTTTTGTCAGAAAAGCTTAAAGAGGGAAACGTTGGAGACGTAGACGGTAGAAGGACGAACGGAATTCAGCTGGTTCATAATTAGGCTCATTGGCGGTTTCTTAAATGAAACTAAGTAATCTCCAAATTACATAAAAGTCAAAATTGTCTCTAAAACCTGGGCAGTTGCGAGTTATTCAGCATACATTCCTCACCAGTGAGTTGGGTGGTTAGGGTACCACACATTTAACTTTATGATCCTTTTGCATGTGTTCTGTGTAAAAGACATTCGAAGCGTACAGTGGCTTCACAACAGTAATAACTCTTGTCTGCTTTGTGACGCCAGACAAATCCCGTCAATGAGCCAACGGACGTCATTGCGGGGAGAGTAAATAGCATACTGACGTCAGTGGAAAATAAGAATTTACTTACAAAGTCATAATTTACTGTCTATCCTGTATCCTACTTGCGAAACCTGCATGTTCTGAAATAGAATAAGTCATTCGCTATGGATGGAGAACATTGTACGGGAGCTGCATGCGCACCACCTGCATAAACGCCGCGGTTCATGTGGAACAAATGCGCGTAACATTCGCACAAACTCAGTTCCATCGATGAGTGTTATAAATACAGAAGAATACGGGACGACACACAACTATGCCCTACTGTGTTGCCACTCGCCCACTAGACTGGTACAGTAGACTTGCATTCAGAGGGAGCTCTGCATATTATATGCTGACTAATGTATGTGCATGATTTTCCTCAGTTTATGCAGACATGCTAGGTTACAGCATTCAAATAGGCCGTGGCTGCCTCCCTGAACATTCGGTCTGCTCACTGTTTAGATCTTTCAGGCCGAACCTATGTCGTCGAAATAGCGTCGCAATGCAACGAATGACAATTCACTAATAACTTCCCATGCCATTCGAAGTTACACAAAACATTTAGCGATTCATTTTCAATACCTCTCATTCCGCGCGAAATTAAATGAGGTAACACCAAGACTACACATAAAAAATTCGAGACTTTTTTAAGAAAAGAAGATCAATTAATAGGCTAAATAAAGAATCATCTTTCCCGCTTGCGCATGTGTTAATCCACGTTCGTTTAAAAACATAAACATGTTACGATTTCCGTTTATATGTGAACTTAGCAACAATCGATGTACAGAACTAGGCAAATGACAAACAGCAGACCTCTTGAGATACGTAACTTTCATTTCACACATATTTCGGTACAGTATATATATATATATATATATACACACGTGGTGTGGTAGAAAAGTAATGAGATTGGCAATGCTGCTGCCTCCCCCTTCACATGGCAGTTAAGTTAACCCCTCCCGTAGACTCAGTACAAGTTTGAACTTGCTACAGTTGCTACGCGATTGTTGAGAGCATCTGAAGTGAAGTTGTGTTTGTGAGGTGCATTAAGAAAATGGACTGGCAAAAGTTTGAGCAACATTGTGCCATCAAATTTTGTGTAAAGCTTGGCGAATCCACTGCTGTGACTTATAAAAGTTAAAAAGGGCTTATGGAGAACATTCCCTATCCAGGGCAAAAGTGTTCAGATGGCACAAGTCCTTTTTAGAAGGCCGAGAACAAGTGGAAGACGAACCTCATGGGCGAAGACCTTCAACCTCAAAAACGGACGACAATATGGAAAGAGTGAGGACTGTTGTGAGGTCAGATCATCGATTGATGTTGAGAATGGTCAGTAGTGAGTTAAATTTGAACTGGTTTACTGTCCATCAAATTTTAACACAGGATTTGGACATGAGAAAAGTGTGCGCCAAGATGGTTCCAAAGAACCTCACAACTGAGCAGAAGGCCAATTGGAGGGATGCGTGTCTTGATCTTCTGGACCACCTTAAGAGGGAGCCAGAATTCTTCAGTCGTGTTATCACAGGTGATGAATCATGGATTTTAGAGTATGACCCCCGAGACAAAACTCCAAAGTCGGGAGTGGCACACTGCAAACTCTCCCTGTCCCAAGAAAGCGAGAATGAGCAAATCCAAAATTAAATCGATGCTCATTTGTTTTTTTTGACAGTCAGGGGATTGTCCACAAGGAATTTGTGCCACCAGGACAAACTGTCAATCAAACTTTTTGTCGGGAAGTCGTTGAAAGACTCGGGAAAAGGGCGCCACATGTGCGACCAGGCATTGCACGCACATGGATGCTGCACCACAACAACCCCCCATATCACATGGCAGTCTCCATCCATGAATTTTTGGCAGAAAAAAGCATTCCTGTGTTTCCTCAGCCCCCCTATTCACCAGATCTCAGTCCCTGTGACTTCTTTTTATTCCCCTGGCTCAAAAACCACTTGAAAGGTCGCCATTTTGGTACTTTGGATAATATCCAGACGAGCATAACTGACGAGCTGAAAGGTATTCCAGCAGAAACCTTCCAGCACTGCTAAGAACAATGGAAACAATGCCTTCGTCGCTGTGTAGCTGCCCAAGGGAACTGTTTCACAGGGGATAACCTTGATTTGTAAAAAGAATAAAATTCATGGTTAAAAGAAAATCAGTCTCATTACTTTTCTGCCACACCACGTATTCAACTGGTCATTCTAATTTTTCTCCACATGATGGACTTTGGGACAGATGGCATAACAAGTTGTCTCACTTTTTACAAGGTTTTAATATCGGAATATTCTTTAATTCAGGATGGGCAGCAGTTCTGGCCAATTTGGAAGACATTACACAAGATTTCAGAACTCGAGTGGACCATTTCAATCAGAGTTTCAGTCAACATCTGGAGACGAGGGCAGAGTACATGAAACTGTTGGTTAAGTAAGTCACATGTTGCTTATGAATGAAACAAGCAATCATTTTAATCCCCTGATGTATAAATATATCAAATTAGAGCTTCTAGGAATCTTCACAATGTGAAGTAGAAGTATTTTAGGCTCCAGGACTGTATTATAGTATATTTTGTTGATATCACATGGGATGGTTGCTGGTTCATAGAAACTTGTTTTATTGATGGCAAGTAGGATAACTGTGTTTTTAACTATTTCTGCAGTTTATTTGGTTAGTTTCAAGTGGGATATTTCTGTTCATTGTCAAGTACTTGAGAAATGAAAGAACACTAACTATGAAATATGTGTGAGACAAGTACTACAGAGAATATAACACAAGCAGCTAGATTATCAACTAAGTATAACTTGTGTCTGGCAGCTTCATCACCATATGTTCCATTAACATTAACTAGAGGCTCATTCACGTGCATGAACAAGAGTTCAGTACAGTTCATTTTCGTAAGCTGCATGCAACAGTAGCAAGTTATTATTGGTGAATGTGAACAGACAGTGTTGATTATGAAAATCTATAGAGGCAAGAAATCTTATAAATTTTTGATAGCAAGTTTAGAATTCAGTTTTCTGGTGTTCTGGTTCTGTCAAAATCCATCTTATGTCCAGCAGTGAACAAATTTGAAACATGTTCTTTGCTGGAGAAGAAGTGAAAGGGAACATTGCATGTTCTTTCAGAAGTAACATTAAATAATATTGTTCGCAAAAGTTTTTGTTGTCAAAGTGCCATTCTGTAACTAGTTTTGTGAAGCATGTGTAGTGTTGAAGTTAGTCCACTGATAATTTCTTCTACAGACGAGATAGCCTAAAGAGTCATGTAAATGCTCAGAGTAGCAGGTGATGGTTGGCAGCTAAGTGTGGACCAATACTTGACATTAAAGTTGAGGTATGGTGTTCTGCCAGTGTGATAAGTAATTGCACCTTCTTCTTTATGGACAATAAATTCTAAATGATACACTGGGCAAGTTCTTGTACAATTTTTTGACAATTTAAGTGATGACAATGAGTACAGCTTCTTTCAGCAATATAGTACAACTGCCAATACAGCCAGTAAACCAGTGGCCACCTTACATAACATTTGGGACTGAATAGTTAGTCAATCTTCATGGCATATGTTTTTCTGGATATGATGACAAGTGACTCTTGTCTGTGGAGATGTTTCAAAGACAGTGTTTATGAACACAACACACACACACACACACACACATGGGCGCACACATATAGGATAGTCTTCAAGAAATTATCTGGTGTGTGGTATTGGAAATTTCTAGACAAGAACTTCAAACAGTGTTTTAGTTGTGGAGCCTGACCAAGAGTTGTAGGAGGTCATTTCAAACACCAGCTTTCATATGTGGTGAGATATATTGTATAATAAAGGATGTAATGGTAGATTCTATGAGTGGGTTCTGCAACAAATAACACTTCCTATAGTGTATTGTCTCTTGTTATGAGAGACTGCCCTGAGTTCCTGTGACTGAAGGGAAAGGATTTGTAAAGGGAGAAGGTGGACTTCTGTGAGAATTTGCTGCATCATATGGGTCTGCTTGACTTGGTTGAAGGAGTATCCAACTCTTCCTTCTAAGTACATGCTACATTATCTCAATAAGTGACAGCATTATTAAGTATTACATTGAAGTATACACTAACAAAGCTGTTGCTGTATGTGTTAACTTAATGCTTTTTAACATTGATCCATTTTGAATACACCCGTAAACATGGGCTAAGTTGAAATGGAATGTTGAATGAACTACATAAAATTAGCAGAATGTGTCATGTGAGAGGTGCATGAAGTATCCAAAAATGTAGGAGCCACCTCAAAATTCCAGGTGCCAGAAGGGTGACATAAAGCAAGTTCCATACTGAGTCCCTACAAATATTAGGCACCACCATATGAAATTAATTTGTTCACTCCTGATGCAAGACAAAGGTAAATTTGTCCATTTTCAGGCCATGATGGCATATAGGGTGAGCAGATGTATAGCTTCCCTTATTCTTAACCTTGGCACTAGGAGGTGGGTGGTCACTATATTTTATAAGATTTTTATGTGTATTGTTGAATGTTGCCTGTTTTGTGGATGGAGAAGATGTGTGGACATTGGGAACAAGGCTCTGCCATTGTCTTTTATAGATTAAAAGGGTTTTAATTTTGGGTCTCCATAGGTGTAGCAAATTCTATTGAATATGGCTTATGCAAGGTCACCTGACTCTTTTTAAGAACTAGTAACTGACATTTTCTGTGATGTCAGTTAGACTAATATCGATCAGAACTCAAAAAAACTAAAGTGTATTACATATATTCCAGTTTCCAAGATGATATAGACATGCTGGCAAAGATCCCACTGATCCCTGCATTGCTGAGAACTGCGGGGAATGAGGTCACTGGACAGGCCATGACGGTGGTGTCAGACTCTAAGAAAACATCACCATTGCAGGAGGGAAGGGATATGACAAGAAGTGTCAGGGATGGGGACAAACAGTTGGATGATAAGGAAGGAGAGAGTGATTCTAGTCTGCAGGTACAGCAGAATGATGAGCAAGTGTCCCTCTTACAATGGATCTCTGCCAACAACCATAGCAGCTTGTACCAAGTGGCCCAGTCATGCATAAAAAATATGGAACAGGTGTGTAGCTTTACTGCTAAACTGCTGGTATCAGTTAGTGATAACTTTGGACCTGAACCTTGCCAATTCTCTATTAGATTTTTTGCCAGACATGCAGATATTGTTGCAAGAGTTGCTATGCAAGTTTTTAGGCTTTCACAGCTTTAGGAGTGGTGCAGTTGAGGTCTTTGTTCTTCCAAAATATGGCACCATGTCACTGGGTGATTAGTGCCATATTTCAGAAGTAGCCTGTCATAAGATGCCTGCTCACATGAATTTTTTTGTCGCAGCAGTGTAGAATAGAGGGAAATACTCTTGGTGTAACTGGCAATCTGAAGTAATAATTGTTATCGAAAACCAAAGGCAGCTTGATTATTGGCCTGAAATAATATCACAAATGCAGCAAAAAATATGTGCCTGAAGTGGCTACAGGTACCATGTTGTGGCCATAACACAAGAGTTCTATTTGAAGGGCAATGTACCTGCCACCTTTTCTGGAGCACATAGTGGACGGATGATTACAGCATAGGTCCCATAATCCGTTGACTACATTTTAGATTGCATCATTTGTATGTCTTACTGTTGTGTCTTGATGTGTATGTGGTCTGTCTGGTCAGACGTTCTTTTATCACGAAACCAATATAATCCCTTATTGTGAGCTCACCTGCAGCACATGTGTCACTTATATTCTCTCCACAGTTATATATACCTGCTGTTATGCTCTGTGACCATAGGAAGGTCATTGTTAAGATTCAGGGGATTAAGTCTTAGACATTTGCTTTGCACATGAACAGTGCTGTTAGTCCACAGTGTGCATTTGTTCGGGTCTTATCAGCTGTGAGGTAGTGTTGTGTGGCTAAATCAGAAGGAAGACCGCAATAAACAAAACTGCAAATGTTGTAATCTTGACAGAGTACACAGTCTTTACTAAGGCATTTAATTAGTTTCAGAATGTCTTGCAGTTTTGTGGTATGTGACTAATTATAATTTTGTGCTTGTGTGTTAAGTATAACTGTCACTATGCCTATTTTCTCAAAACTTATGCTTGCTGAGTAATGAAAACTTATGAATATTTGTCTAATTTTCCTGTAATTTTGGGGGGTTGCATAGTAGTAAAGAATGTATGTATAAAGCTTAAGACTTGTTTGTTGTATGTGTAGTTTGATGACCAGTCTATTGAATCCCTGAAGTCAGAGGTGGATCAGGTGCTGAATCATGCGTCTCGGACAGAGATGAAGGAGATTAAGGGCTTGGAGGGACGGCTGTATGGACTGGAGCAGCTCATGGTTGAAACAAGGAAGATAGTGCAGGAACAGAGTGATCTGACACAGGTATGTACATTCAAGTCTAACATCTTGGGGCATGCAGCACTTAATTTTTTCTGCCAGGTCCAGTGATAAAAGCAGTCTCTATGTTAATTCTGTTACAGTGTTTGCTGATGTATAGTCCTGCTTTCGTCATCTCAGAGAACTGGATCAGTTGACGTGTGCATTTCTTCTGAATGCACATGCCTTTAAATTTTGTTTCAAACCTTTAGAGAGCTAATTACCTATTGTATGATATTTGAGGCTATGTTTGACCTAATGCCTGGGCAGTTTCTAGTAAGTTAAACACCCAGACCACAACCCAGGGCTCAGCAATCCCCTGAACTCGCCCACCTCATCTTATAGACCAATGCATGAACTTTCCTTTGTTGTGAAATAGGGCTTTACTGTAAATTTGGATACCAGGTTGTGTATGTATCAGCTGAAATGTGCAGCTGATGCCATTCTCCAAGGCACCTTCATGCCTGGCATTAAATTTGGTTTATAGAACTGCCAAATGACAAGGGAATTGTGTTAGGGCAACAAGCTGTGGGAGGCTAAGTCACTGTGGTGCT
>Ga0123353_10006450_pt1 | contig 15613 bp, 12 predicted proteins | sample TergutLab28metaG_3_FD_92763 | JGI IMG/M metagenome (GOLD analysis project Ga0123353, IMG submission 92763) | Labiotermes labralis P3 segment gut microbial communities from Petit-Saut dam, French Guiana - Lab288 P3 | ecosystem: Host-associated > Arthropoda: Insects > Digestive system > Gut ... | reverse complement strand
AGATTGCTGATGAGTTCAAACGAGCGTGCGAAAATGTTGTTTTTCAACAAGATAGGCGGTTTGTCTTTGATTGTCGGCTGGGCAACTTCAAAATAGACGCCTTTATTTTGCAATGATTCTGTCGTTTCCGCCTCTTTTTCTTCGGGGACAAAACCTTCCAAAAGCATTACTTTTTCGCCGACCGTTGTTTCGGAACTCAACGCTACTTTTTCCCAACTGATTTGATCTTTTGCCTCTTGTTCTTTGTAAATCAACGTGTTCAAATTGGTTTTGACGACTGTTTTTAACGATTCGTCAATTTGGAAAATTTCTTTGTCAATGGCGGCAATGTCAACTTCCAAGTCGGCGATGGAGTTTTCAAATGGCTTGATTTGTTCGGCATTGATGTCGGGAAATGTTGGCTCTTTGGTGATGGTTACGAAGTAAACCGATGAGCCTTGTTGATTGATTTTCACGGCATTATGCTCGTCAATCCATTTTTCGTCAAACTTAGATTTGGTGGTATGAAAATGGACAAACCAGCCGTTTTTTTCGAGTTGTTTGAGTTTTTCCAAGTCAAAAGGACCCCAAGGCTTGATATGTTCCAACTCTTTTTTCACGGCATTTTTACGTTGCAGTGCTTGTTCGCGATCAAGATATAATTGCTCGACATTTTCAAGAATGGCGAAGCCATCCGGCTGTTTATCAACGGGTTGTAAATCTTTTATTTGATGGTCTTTTTCAAGTTTCTTCAATGATTTGATGGCAGTCGAAAATCGTTTTCCGTTTTGGATAAAGCCATAGAGCGAACTGTTTTCATCTATTGTACCTGATTGTTTTTCAACAATATGCATCACTCCCAACTCGCGCAGGGCATACAAAAAATGGTGATGGTCTTTGTGAAAAATCAGAAACGTATATTTTTTCATCTTTGCAATCATGCCTCAACCTCCTTTCTTTGTTCTTTTTCCAAGTTTGCCCGCATAATTTTCTGCGACGATTTCGACAAACTTTGTTCATCTTCGAGATAGCGTTTGATTTTCAAAATGGCGTCGCCATAACCCGGAATCTGCACTTTTTCAAAGAGGTTCACTTTTTGGGTTGTTTTGCGGCGGGCGCGTTCCAAGCGTTCCAATTTCATGGTTTCTATCTCCGCCTTAACGCCGATTTCGGCTAATTGTTTCAACAACTCGATGCCGTCGGGAAACCAAATCGGCGCGTTGAAAAGGCTGTATGGTTTTTCATCGAAGATAAGACTTCCAAACACGGGAGCCATGACGCCTGCCACTTTTTGGGTATTAAATTCCACCTCTTTGATGGCAATCAACGTGGGTTCAAACTCGTTCCAAAGTTTCGACAGATGTTCGTAACTTTTCATTTTTGAATGAAAAGCATCCTCCAGTGCCTTTTGTTCGTCTTTGGTACGTTTTACCTCCAACCGCAAAGCACTTTCTTTGTTTTTGATGGTCGGCAATGCCCGAACTCGCATTTTGAGTTGCTTTTCCATCGCCTGTAAGGAGGTCTTGTTGTATTGAAATCGTATTGCCATAATCACTAACCACTAATAACTAACTGTTATTTCCAATATTTATCACGAAACTCTTGTTTGACATTCACCTCTTCGGGTTTGAAATATTTGGCAAAGAGCAGCCATGTTTTATCCAGCATTTCGGTGGCATCCAGGTTGACGTCAATTGCCAAAATATCTTTGGAGTAATCTTTTGCAAAGGCGAGGGTACGGTTGTCATAATCTGTGAGGTCGAAGCCGTTTTCCATTTTTGTTTTGGCGTTGGCGGCGTCGGAGTAGAGACGTACGGCGGCGTTCATTGCTTGCGGATGGTCTTCTCGGGTTTTCTTTCCGATGACCAACTGTTTCAAACGTGAGAGGGAGCGGAACGGGTCAACGATGACTTTTCCGGTGTCCGAGTCGCGCCGCAGATAGAGTTGTCCTTCGGTGATATATCCGGTGTTGTCCGGCACGGCATGGGTGATGTCGCCACCCGAAAGCGTGGTTACGGCGATGATGGTGATAGAGCCGCCATCGGGAAACTGCACTGCTTTTTCGTAAATCTTCGCCAAGTCGGAATAGAGCGAGCCGGGCATGGAGTCTTTCGATGGAATTTGATCCATACGGTTCGAGACGATAGATAGTGCGTCGGCATAGTTGGTCATATCGGAGAGCAGCACCAGCACTTTTTCTTGCTTTTCAACGGCAAAATATTCTGCGGCGGTCAGTGCCATGTCGGGGATCAGCAATCGTTCTACGGAGGGGTCTTCGGTGGTGTTGATGAAAGAGACAATACGGTCGAGTGCTCCGGCGTTGCTGAAGACGTTTTTATAATATAGGTAGTCGTCGTTGGTCATTCCCATGCCGCCGAGTATAATTTTGTCGGATTGCGCCCGCAGGGCTACCATCGCCATCACTTGGTTGAACGGCTGGTCGGGGTCGGCAAAAAACGGGATTTTCTGTCCGGTAACCAACGTGTTGTTCAGGTCAATGCCTGCGATACCGGTGGCAATCAACTCCGAAGGCTGTTGACGACGCACGGGATTTACCGATGGTCCGCCGATTTCAACATCTACTCCTTCGGGAACGGGTCCGCCGTCAATGGGGTCGCCGTAGGCGTTGAAAAAACGTCCGGCTAACTGGTCGCTCACTTTCAACGAGGGTGCTTTTCCCATAAAAATGACTTCCGCGTTGGTGGGAATGCCTTCCGTTCCTTCAAAAACCTGCAAAATAACCTCTTCGCCTTGTATTTTAACTACTTGCGCTAAGCGTTTGTCCACCATTGCCAACTCTTCGTTTCCGATGCCTGTGGCGTGTAACGAACAGGTCGCCTTTGTGATATTTGTAATTTTTGTATATATTTTCTGAAATGCTGCCATGATGTTTTATGTTTTACGATGCTTCTGCATTTAATTGTTGACTTATTAAAGTTTCTACTTCCTGATGATAATGTTCGAAATCGGTTTCTTTAAACGCGGCATAGTTCATCTGTTTGCAATAGTTGATGATTTTTCGGAAGAAATCCGACACTTCAACGAAATCGTCGAACCGGAAATCTTTCCGACAGATACCCAAAACGAGGTTGAGCATATAGCGTTGGCGTTCCATTGGCGTTACGGCGTCAACCGGGTCGAAGGCGTCTTGTTGTAAAATGACAAAATCTATCAACTCCGATTTCCAGAAAGTTTGGTGATAATCAATAGGTACGCTATCGTCGCCCAAGATGTTGATTTGTTCGGCGATTTCTTTTCCGCGCAACATTCTTGTTTTCAACTCATAGACTTTTTCGATCCAGTCGGGGGCAATATGTTTGGCTATATATTGCTGAAACTCTTCATATTCCAAATATTTCGAGTAGGAATCGAGCGGGTTGATGGCGGGGTAACGTTTTTTATCGGCGCGTTCTTGTTCTAAGGCGTAGAAACAGCGTGCTACTTTTTTGGTGTTTTCTGTTACCGGTTCTTTCAGGTTTCCGCCTGCGGGAGAAACGGTTCCGATGAAGGTGATGGATCCTGCGCCGCCGTCTTCGAGATAGACATAGCCTGCGCGGGCGTAGAAATTGGCAATGATTGCCGACAAGTCCATCGGGAAGGCGTCGGGACCGGGTAGTTCTTCCAAGCGGTTCGACATTTCACGTAGTGCCTGCGCCCAGCGCGATGTTGAGTCTGCCATCAACAGCACGCGCAAACCCATTGCACGGTAATATTCGGCAATTGTCATGGCTGTATATACCGATGCTTCGCGGGCTGCTACGGGCATATTGGAGGTGTTGGCGATGATGATGGTGCGTTCCAACAGTTTGCGTCCGGTGTGCGGATCAACGAGGTGGGGGTATTCTGCAAAAATTTCCACTACTTCATTGGCACGCTCGCCGCAGGCTGCCATAATCACAACGTCGGCTTCCGCTTGTTTGGCGATGGCGTGTTGTAAAACTGTTTTTCCTGTTCCGAATGCGCCCGGAATAAATCCTGTGCCGCCTTCTACGATGGGGTTGGTGGTGTCAATCGGACGAACGCCGGTTTCCAATAGTTTAAACGGACGTGGTTTTTCTTTATAACAGGTAATCGCTTTTTTGACGGGCCACCGTTGGGTCATCGTTACTTGATGGTCTTTGCCTTCGTCGTCGGTAACGACTGCGATGGTTTGCATGATGGTATATTTTCCTTCCGGAACGATCTCTTTAATAGTACATTTTCCTTTAAGTTGAAAAGGGATCATGATTTTCAACTGTTGGTGATTTTCTTCTACTTCTGCTATCCAGCGTCCTGCCGAAAGCACGTCGCCCACCTTCGCGATGGGTTTAAAGTGCCACAGTTGTTCTTTGTTCAGCGGGAAAGTATAATCGCCACGTTTCAGGAAAACGCCTTCCATTTTGTCGAGGTCGTTTTGCAGTCCGTCGTAATTGCGCGATAACATACCGGGGCCTAAGGTAATCTCCAGCATGTGTCCGGTAAATTCCACCGCATCGCCTACTTTCATGCCGCGTGTACTTTCAAAGACTTGTGTATAAGCATTTTTGCCAATTACTTTAATCACTTCCGACATAAGTTTGTCGCCGCCGGTGGTGATGTAGCAGATTTCGTTTTGGGCTACGGGTCCGTCAACCGCCACCGTAACCAAATTAGATACAATACCAACTACAGTTCCTTTAGTTATCATATTTTTCTGTATTTCTGTTTAAAATTAAAACTCTTTCATGGTTAGCGCTCCTTGTCTCATGTTGTTGACAATTTCTTTGAGCAGTTGTTGTCCGGAATCTTCATGCAGGAGTGTCCAACGTTCTATCATTTGCAGTTTTAAAAGATGTCCGATAATTCGTTCGATGGTAAAATAGTTGAAAAAGGTTTCATCGTCAATCCAAGTCCAGCGCAGACGGTCTATTTTACGTTCTTTTTCAATGAGATCGGGTTCTTCGTCAATGCGGCGCGTGGGTTCGAGTTGTTCAAAGATGCCTGTCAGTTCAAAGTCGCGGGCGTTGGAAGTGCGAAGGTTGTGGGCTACTTCGTTATTTCCGACGATGTAGGGGGTATGTCCCATTCCGTTTCGACGACACGCCAACGCAATCATTATGTTGTTGATATTCAAGTTCAACTCCGCCCATTTGCGCACAAACTGATTTTTGGAATTTCCGAGATAGTCGTAGTATAAACTTGCCAACTGGTCTTCCCAAAAGAGTTTAGACAGTGCCTCGTCGCCGGTGGTGAAATCGAGAATAAATGTTTTAAAATAGGGTGGCATCTTTTTATTATATGCCTTTTTTTCTTCTCGAATGTCTTGTATGAGCGTGGCTATTTCTTCCTGAGAAAATGTGCCTTTGACGTCGAAAACAGCCTCTTCTTTGTGACGCAGGAAAGCCAACAGGTTGTCGTTGTCGTATTTCAAAAACAGGTCATAGATCAACTTCTCGTCCGAAACGGACAAAATTTTGTTGAGTTGTTGTTTGAAATTTTCGACCGTATAGGGCGTTTTGACATCCTCAAACGACAAGTCAGGCAGTCCTGAAATCAAAGCATAATATCGCATGGGATTTTTAAAACAAAAGTTCGACTAATTGTGGACGTAAAAAGGTTTTGAAATAGTCTATAAACTCTTTTTCTCCAAAGTTTACCTTGTAGGAACCATTTTCCGAGACAATGCTGAATGAGGTTGCCCGTCCGTTAACTTGCTTTATTTCAATGCCTTTGGACAATATTTCTTTGGCGTGCGCCTCAAAATATTGTTTTAATGCCTGTGCATCGGCAACTTCAACAATCAACTGTTCGGTTTGAGACCAGTTGGAAACAAGTTTCAAAATGAGTTGCTGCATAAACGTTTTGTCGTCGAAAGACGCCTTCACCGAATCCGAAACAACCTTGTCGCTAATCAGGTTTGTCGCCTCCGTTTTCAAAGCGTTGATGGACTGAGCGGCATACATACGCAGTTCCGACTCGATGTTTTTCTTCATCTCGGCGGCACCCTTAGTAGCCTCATTCACAATCTGTTCTGCCTCCGCATGAGCCTCTTTTACGATACGCTCCTTCTCTTTTTTCGCACTTTCGATAATGAGGGTGGCTTCTGCTTGCCCTTTCTCAACACCTTCATTATATAGTTTTTCGGTGAGTTCCTGTATTTTAGAATCCATTATAATAAAGATTTTTCTGTTTTAACAAAGGTGCAAAGATACGTCAAAATTTCGTACCAAAAATAATTTTTTAAACATAAAATGAGATTAAAAAAAACTGTGCCTTTGCTCTACATTTGAAAAAACACACGAATTTTGAGTGTGAATTTTTTTTTGTTTCAAAATAATGTTTACCTTTGTCGCCATGAATTTTTAAAATTATACGTTATGAGAGCCTTTATTGTAGTTGCATTATGGTTGTTAGCAACAACCATGATAGCACAGGAGCAACAAGAGCGTCCGAATATGCCATTCTACAATAAGCAAAAAATAGACGAAGCCCTGAAGCGGCAAACGGAATACGATACCGTTTGGTTGCCGATTAAAGTAACATATCATAATCATTATTTGGATACAATGTTTCTAGTGAAGTATGAATACAATGAGTTTGGTTTGCTACAAAAGTTTACTCGGAACGATCCCAACGGTGTATCAGAATATATTTACAACCAAACACGCCTTGTAGAGGGAGAAGATGTTTTAGATACCCTTGTTTGGTATCGTTACGATGCTTTTGGAAATCGAATACCTGAAAGGCGTTTTATTTATGAGAATTGTCAGGATGATTTCTATTTTGCCATCCATGACCAACAATGGAAAAACAATCAATGGACAACCATCTATATGAGTGAAAAATATTTCATAGATACACTTAAAGTGGTTGAATTCCCATATTGGGAACGGGACTTTGCCCATGGAGTACTTACCTACGCCCATCGTTACACTTTGGAAAAGTTTGATGAGCGTGGAAATGTAATCGACATATCTTACCACACATATATTCCTGATACCAAAGAATACATCAAGTTGATTGAATATAAGTATTTTTATGACGAGAACAATGTATGCTATGAGCGAAATACTTATCGGGAGTGGGAATATGGAAGTGGTTGGGTGTTACGCGGTAAAGTTTTTTGGGAATGGGAGGAGTTTAATGGCTTTTTAAATGGAGAGCCGCTGTGCTATCAAATTTTCGGGAAACCAGATTTTAAAAAACCCAATAAACCATCCACAATATCGTCATACGGTAGTAGTTGTGAAGGTGATGATATTGAATTTGTCTTTATGGAAAAGCGTTCATGGAATATTGACGGAAATAATTCAGCCGAATATGCCACATATATAAAAAGTAACGATTCGCTTTTTCGTGAATTAAATTCCGGCATATATTATGATGAACGTGGAAATATAACGGGAGATATTGAGGTTTTGATGTATCATCCGTATAAGTATGGCAACTATCACGATACCTGTTCTTTTTTAAAGCACACCTATGTCAATTACTATGATGAGCGCAATCGTTTCTATAAATACGATTTTTATCAAATGTATTTCGATGAAATGTTCGACGAGGGCAGTCGAGACGATGTATTTCTTAGGACATATGTAGTGGACTCATTCACCTACGTTTTGAAAAAAGTAAATATCGATGAGTTGTCATTAAAAAGCGATGCGGAGTTGCTGCTTGTCCCCAACCCCACCAATGAAACAGTGCGCATAACTGCGATAGACTCTATCGCTACCATTGCTGTCTATGCTTCCGATGGACGTTTGGTGCATAGTCAAGAAGGGTCGGGCAAGGAGGCAACAGTTAATCTGCGTGGGCTATCCGCAGGCATCTATCTTGTGCAAGCGCGGCTCAAAGACGGCAGGGTGCAGACGGGGAAATTAGTGGTGAGATGATGAGACCGTAAGACCGTAAAAGAAGACCGTAAGACCGTAAGAGGTGTAAGACCGTAAGAGGAGGTGCCGCGCTACCGTCCCCCGCATCCCTACCCGTCCCTCAGTTTCCGAAAGGTACGAAGGGGGCGAAATGATTTCCTTATGGAACTGTTGGGAAGTTTCGATTTGAGACCTTTGCAAGGCGTTTAATATTATAAACATCTGATTGTTAATAACTTAATTGCAATATTACAGATATTTTGTGTATCTTTGCCGCATGTTTTATCAAAAGAGGAATCAAATGGGCTTTGTGGATGGTAAATCAGTTTGTTCATTGATAATGCTGTCGATCAAATCAATAACGCCATCGTCATCTCTACTTGTGCTTACAGTTATATTTTTCTTGACCCGTTTTGGAATGAAATATAAATCATATTGGTATTATTAGAGAGGTAACTGCGCGGGCGAGGGGGGAAATAATGGTACTTGTAAATAAGAAAAATGTCGTATATTTGCAGCCGTAAATGTGCAGTAGGTAGAACGGAAATATATGGTTAATAAACAATGATTTATGACGCAGTTACGGGTGAGATTTTGGGACGGGCTTGATGTTGAGGAGGAGTGGGTATCTATGGGTTTGTGGGCAATGTGGAAGACAGCACAGTGTTCTTTAGAGTTATGTTAGAATAAAAATGAGTAGTAAATTTAATAACATATTAATCTAAACAAAATTTAATATTATGATTTTAAGTCGTCTATCTTTCATAGAATATATTTCTATTTTCGCTGGAATTATAACAATTATTGGAGCGGTAATTTCTGCTGTTCAAAACATTAGAAAAAAACGTCCATATAGTTATATTAAACCATTTTTACATCGCCTCAAAATAGGATATGTTTTGCTGCCAATATTTATTTTACTGTCCGGACTGTTGATATATCAGTCTTTTCAAGACAATGATGTCATATTTCTGAAAATAGCATGGGGAATGTCTTCACTATCAATGATATACTTGTCAATTATCGCAAATAAGTCTTTTTCCGAAACAAAAATAGTAGAGCCTGAATGGTTTTGGCGGTTATTTTTTAATCAAGTACCAACAAGATTTGAAAAAGCATTCGATTCAAAAATAAAGATTCTTATTCTATATGCTAATGATTGTGAAAAATATGCCAATGAAATTTTATGGGAGCAAAATAGTGAAGATACGCCATTGAATATTTGTCTTTTTAAATGTACCAATGAAAATCAACAAGAATTATTAAATATTGTTAGTGATAATAATATTTTTGGAATATACATATTATATTCAGATGAACTTGGAAAATTAGACTGGGCTTTGGACTTCTGTGAAGAGTGGGCTGTTCAACACAAAGGTAAACCAGTAGTATATACAAATCTTTCAGATAGCGATGTGAGACTGCATTTTGGCAGAGTATCAAACAAACAATATAAATATGGGCTCTTAAGGTTATTTGAAAGGTCTCATCAAAGAGCTGAGCTTTGGGAAAAACAATCTGTTAACTATAGACGTGCATGTATTGCTATAATTCTTTTCTTATTGTTTGGTTATTGCATAAGCTATAACATTGTTCACAATAGTTATAAGCAAATACAAGAAAATCAACTTGTTGTTGATGAAATGGAAAGTTATAATAAAGATTTTAGCATGAAAAACGCAGGATTCAAATATGTTAAAGATTTAAAATGTGTGTTTGAAGAACATATGCCTAAAGGCATTTTTTCTAAAGAACCATATTTTAAATATCACGCTGAAGCCACTCTTAAAAAAATATGCAATGTAAATGGTTTGTCTTATGAAGAATTAAAACATCACGCAAGATTAACCTATTGGAAAAAAGGATACGATGAGAAAATTCATAAAATAATTAGTAATCGAGATGAGAAAGAAAGTACTTCATTCTCTGTAAATGGAGAATCTATTATAGGAGGAGCATTTCTTCACCCTGACAATTTTATTTTATTTTTGAAAAATAAGGAGGTGATAAAAGTAACTAAAATTAGCGTGACTGAAGACAGTGAGTCTCTTAATGAAATATTGGCAAGAAGTGTTGGATTTTCTTTAATACCTCCAGATAGCAAAGATGTAACAGCACTTATTGCTTACTGTTTGAAGGATGAAACAGAAAGAGACTCCAAAAATAATGAAGAACTTACCGGGGTTTGTTTAGAGATTCAAAAGTATGAAAATGTAAGTTTCATGGATGAAAGAAAAACAAGAGCTATTTTGAGAACAAGTTTACGAGAAATTCATTTATTCCCAAGAAGTTTGTTTTTTGAAAAATAGATGTTTAAAACGAGTAGAAGTGAGTATGTCAATAACAGGGCAATAATAAATTTAGAAACACCTAATGCTAACAAGGAGGTACGAGATGGCGGCACTAACCCCCGCAGGAACGGTAGTGAAACCGCCACCACGCAAAGCCGCTGGGTGTTAGCAGCAATACGGACAGCGACAGAAAATAAGATTGAAGTTTATACACAGTTTGACATATTACAATAAAAACAAAGAATATAATGAATTATTTAAAAAGTGGAAATATCGTTGATGTGTTAAATAAAAGAATTTACAAAGGAGAATTAGTAATTATTAATGGTGTTATTTCAGAAATAATAGAAACTAAAAAGGATGTAGAAAATGTTTATATCCTGCCTGGCTTAATTGATTCCCATGTCCACATTGAAAGTTCAATGCTTGTACCGAGTGCTTTTGCTGCTGAAGCCGTTAAATATGGAACGGTGGCAGCAGTGTCTGACCCTCATGAAATTGCTAATGTCTTAGGAGTTAAGGGCGTAGAATTTATGATTGAAGATGGCACTTCCGTACCTTTTAAGTTCTTTTTTGGTGCGCCGTCTTGCGTTCCCGCTACTGCGTTTGAAACCAGTGGGTTTAGTATTTCAGACAAAGACATAGATTATCTGTTTAAAAATAAAGACATTCATTATTTGGCTGAAGTTATGAACTTTCCGAGTGTGATTTATGATGATCCGAGTGTTTTAAAAAAATTAGAAATAAGTAAAAAGTACAATAAAAAAATTGACGGGCATACTCCTAATGTTAGAGGAGAATCTTTAGATAAGTATATAAATGCAGGAATAACAACCGATCATGAATGTTTTGATATCGAGGAAGCATTAGAAAAAATTCAAAAAGGGATGATAGTCCAAATTAGAGAAGGAAGTGCCGCCAAAAACTTTGAAACTTTATACGGACTAATTGACCAATTTCCTGATAGTGTTATGCTTTGTTCTGACGATTTGCATCCTGATGATTTAACCAAAGGACATATAAATCTTTTGATAAAAAGAGCCTTATCCAAAGGATTGGACTTTTTCAACGTGATGCGCACTTGCACATACAATGTTGTGAAGCATTATGGTATTAATGTGGGATTGTTGCAAAAAAATGACCCTGCAGATTTTATTGTTGTTGACAATATTAATGACTTCAATATACTTGCAACATATTGTGATGGTATTCCTGTTTTCCAAGACAATAAATCACTCATAAATAATAACAATAAGATTAGTATTAATAATTTTGTGCGAAACAAAATTTCACGGAATGAAATTCTGGTAAGTAAATCTTTGGACAAAACGAATATAAATGTGATATCAGTAATTGATGGTGAACTAATTACAAAATTGATTACTTCTCCTGCTAAAATAGAAAGCGATTATGTGGTTCAAGATATAGAAAATGATATTCTTAAAATTGTTGTTATTAACAGATATGATGAAAAATCTATTCCGACAGTAGGCTTTATCAAAAACTTTGGATTAAAAAATGGTGCTATTGCCAGTTCAGTGGCGCACGATAGTCATAATATAGTTGCAGTTGGCGCTAATGATATAGATTTAGTAAATGCCGTTAATGAGATTATTTCAAATAAGGGCGGTTTAAGTATTTCAGAAAACGAGAATACCTTTAGTTTAAAATTAGAAATAGGAGGACTAATGACAAATAAAGAAGCAAATTATGTCGCCCAAAAATATCATGAACTTGATACAAAAGCTAAACAAATGGGTTCAAGGTTAAGAGCACCTTTCATGACTCTTTCTTTTATGAGCTTGTTAGTTATACCTGAAATTAAAATAAGTGATAAGTACTTATTTGATTCTTTACGTTTTAAAGCAATTCCTGTATTCAACAATCAAATATAATTTATTATGAAAAAAATTATACTAATTTCAATTTTATTATTAACATTAACAATTAATGTTAAAGGACAAAGACCGATAAGGATTGGTGTAAATTATTGGACCGGTTCAGTAATGATTTATTTAGCTGAAGAAGAAGGAATCTTTCTTCAAAATGAACTTAATGTTGATATACTTTGGTATGACAATTATGAAGATGGCATTCAGGCATTTAAAGATGGGAAAATAGATATGTTCCAAGTTGATTTGGCTACTGCTGCTTATTTAGTAATTGATGGCGTTAAATGGGTTGCACCCTTTTGTCCGGTTGGCAATTATGGTTTTGATATGTTAGTAACTCGTGACACGATAAACAGCATCAGTCAATTAAAGGGTGAGAGAATTGCACTATTTGAAGGTACTATTTCACATTATCTCTTTTTGAAACTGATTTCTGAAAACGAACTTCAGATTTCAGATTTTGAAATCATTAATGAAAAGTATGGAGACGCTAAAAAATTATATGAAAAAAATGATGTGAAATTGATTGGAACATATTTTTTGATTGCTCCTGAGAACAGTTCAACAATATATTCCACCAAGAACATAGATAAGGACTTTCCAGATTTTTTAATAATTAATTATGACTTTTCTAAAACAAGGAAAGAAGACGTAAAAACTTTTATGAAAGTCTGGGATGAAACCGTTTCTATTTATAGAAAATTTGATTATAAAAAATCAAGAGAATTTATAAAAAACACACTTGATATTGATAATGATAGGTTTAATAAGTGTATGCATACAATTACACCAATATTAAGTGTAAAAGAAAACAAAAAAAAATATTTCAATCAAGAAAAAAGAATAGATGATTATTTTCTTGAAATATTAGATTTTTACATCCAGAATGTAAATGCTTCAGATTCACAAAAGATACATTATGCTGACTTTAGAAAAAATATTCATAAATTTATAGACTATAGTTATATTAATGAATATGATGATAATGAGAAGTTTATTAAACGAATTGAGGGGTTTATTAAAGATTATTTCTTGGGCGTGTTTGGCATATTGATAAGTTTGATAGGTTTAATTATTATTTATCTGACTTACATTATATCAAACAAAAAGAGGAAAAGATTTAAAAAGTTGCTAAATCAAATTAATTCTTTACTTTTAGACCATCTACAAATACTAAGTACACATGAAATAATACATGATAAAATTGAAAGTTTAAAACATAGTTTAGATACAGTTTTCTATAGAAATAAAATAAAAGGGAAGCAGTATGATGTCCTATTAGGAAAACTTCATGAACTTGATAATTATTTGAATAAAAACTGTGGTTTTTGTGAAGGATCTAGAAGTAAAATAGAGAAAATCATCAACAAGGAAAATTTAACTGCAATGGATTTCAATAGGCTATTCCATTTACTAACATTCAGAAGATTTGATAATTGCAAAAATTGTTACGAAAAGATTAAACCCATCACTCGAAAAAAGACAGTAAAATCGTAATCAAAAGACGGAGAAACGGAACACACAATTATAGGGTTAAAAAAAAGAATCGCGTGGCATACCACTGCTTACAACGGGGCACTTTTCCAAGATAGCGGCACTACACCCGCAAACAATTTTAGCCGCCCCCCCGTTTTTCGATAAAATATAGTTCCCATTCAAATATTGTGTATCTTTGCAGTCAGAAAAAAGATTTAGTTGAGGCTGAAATATTGTTAGAATGAAAAAATAAATGGAATTATCACAAATACACATATATAGGATGACACATATAGAGAATATTACGCACATTCTCGAATACGGCATTACACATAAAAACTCGCTTAATGCCAGTCCTGGCTATATTTCTATTGGTGATATAAGTTTGATTGATACGAGGGCAACAAAGAATGTAAATATTAGCAACGGTAATCGTTCTGAATCGCATGGAACTATTATTTTAGGAGATTTTATTCCGTTTTATTTTGGAGTCCGTATGCCGATGCTGTATGTTATGCAACACGGCGGTAATTATGTTGAGAAAGCAACACCGCCACAAAATATTGTGTATGTCGTTTGTAAGGTGAGTGATATTATTTCATCGGGAGTAAATTTTTATTTTTCTGATGGACACGCGATTGACAATCTTTCGTTATTTTATGATAGATCAAAAGTAGAAGAGTTGCCCATTATCATTGACGAAAATGCAATAAAGGCTAAATTTTGGAACGATAATTTAGATATAAAAAGAAAAAAACAAGCAGAATTTTTTGTTGCTAACGATATTTCCGCCAATCTTTTAGCAGGTTTTGTATGCTACAATGAGATAGCCAAACAACGTCTAATTGGCATGAACATTGATGCCGAAAAAATTAAAATATATCCACAAGCATATTATTAAAATCATGATACACTATACAACCGGAAATGTTTTGGAAAGTAACGCACAAGCATTGATAAATACCGTAAATACTCTTGGCGTCATGGGAAAAGGGATTGCTTTGCAGTTCAAAAAGGCATATCCGAATAATTTTAATGCCTATCAAAATGCCTGCAAACAAGGCGATATTGCTATCGGCAAACTCTTTGTTACAAAAGACTATAACTTGAATTCAGGCGAAAAAATCATTATCAATTTTCCAACAAAAAAAGATTGGCGTAAATCTTCGGAATATAGTTTCATTGAAAAAGGGTTGGATGATTTAGTTCAAGTTATCTCACAACAAAATATAAAAAGCGTAGCATTGCCGCCTCTTGGAGCAGGGAATGGCGGCTTAGAATGGGAGAAAGTCAAAAAAATCATTGAACAAAAACTCGAAAACTTGAACGTAGAAGTCATTGTCTATGAACCCACTCATGAAATCAAAGAATATTTAAAAACCGAAAGAGTAAAACTTACAGAGGCACGAGCACTGCTGCTTTACGTATTGTATGATTTAGTTAGAAATGGAGAACATGTTTCTGAGTTTTCAAGTGAAAAAGTGTGTTATTTCTTGCAGAAATTTGGTGCTGAAAAATATTTTAAACTTCGTTTTGAACCGCAATTTTACGGTCCTTATTCTGGCAAAGTTCGCTATGTGTTAAATTATCTAAATGGAAGTTATATAATTGGTTACAGCGATATGAATAAAAAACCGTTCGACCCCTTAACTCTTGTTGCTGATGGATATGAAGATGTGAAATCCTACATAGTAATCAAACCCGAACTTGCTGAAATTTCGACAAAAACCACCAATTTTCTAAACGGATTTTATTCTGATTTTGCACTTGAATTGTTGTCATCTATTGATTATATTATTACTGAAAATAATACTTTTGACAAACAAATTATTACTCAAAAACTTGCCGAATGGAGTGACAGAAAACGTAGTATCTTCTCAAAACAAGAATACATTAATTTTTCGGTAGATTATCTTCAAAAAATATTACGGAAATGAAAGACCTCACAAAAAAACTAACAATCGCATTAGTGGCGCATGATAGGCGAAAAGTTGACATGGTTGAATGGGCAACGTTTAATGCGAAGTTTCTGTCGAAGCACACGCTGGTATGTACGGGTACTACGGGCGGCTTGATAGAAGAAGCGATGAAAGCAGCCGGATACCCCGATGTACAGGTGATAAAGAAAAACTCCGGTCCGTTGGGT
>Ga0123353_10006448_pt1 | contig 15615 bp, 9 predicted proteins | sample TergutLab28metaG_3_FD_92763 | JGI IMG/M metagenome (GOLD analysis project Ga0123353, IMG submission 92763) | Labiotermes labralis P3 segment gut microbial communities from Petit-Saut dam, French Guiana - Lab288 P3 | ecosystem: Host-associated > Arthropoda: Insects > Digestive system > Gut ... | reverse complement strand
GGGGTGTGGGTGTGTGTGTGTGTGTGTGGGGTGTGTGTGTGGGGGGGGTGTGGGTGTGGGTGTGTGTGTGTGTGTGTGTGTGTGAGCGCGTGTTTCATAGACTGGCAGAACGCATATGGCCGAATTAATGCAGGTCCTAAAGAACACTGGCATTGACTGGCGTGGAAGCTGATTTATCAACAAAGTGTTCTTGGATCAGAGTGCTACAGTGCGACTGAACAGTTTGAAGATTAGGAGTTAGAGCAGGTGCTGTTTGTCACCGATTCCATCCAAACTTCACAGCTAGTGCCTTACTGGAGATCTTAAAGGGTTCAGAGACTTCGAAATAGGAGGGCAAGGAAATTTCACAGCGATACATGCAGATGAACTTTTGCTACTGGCTGAGGAAGAGGCGGCACTACAGGGTGCGGCTGACAGACTGACTGAAATTGGGGGATGTTCTGGAATGGAACTGAATGGGGGAAAAGTAAGGTTTGATGATAATCCCAACACAAATGTGCACAAAACAGTTTATGAAGGTTCAAAAAACAACCGGAGAAAGTGAAATATTTTAAACTATTTGGGTTACCCGATGCAAGATGTGCATGTGGAATGTAAACCCAGAATTGTCAATGCAAAAGCAGCATTCACCAAGAAGAAGATTCTTGTCAACTGCCAATTTGGATGAAATGTAAGGAAAATGTAAATGAAATGCTGTGTTCTGAGCATAGCTTTGTGCGGTTATGACACTTCGACACTTCTGGAAGTACGTCAGAAGTACCTTGGAGGTTCTGAAATGTGCTGGACTGATCATGTGATAAACGAAGAAGTACTGCACACAGTCAAAGAAAAAAGGAATATCCTGCATACAGTAAAAATAAGGCTAACTCTATTGGCCACGTTTTGTGTACGAACTGTCTTCTAAAATATGTTATAGAAAGAAAAATAAAAGGAAGGATAGAAGTGGCGGGAAAACGAAGAAGAAGAGGTAAGCAGCTACTAGACGACCTTACGGAAAGGACACAATACTGGAAACTGGAAGAGGAAGCACTAGATCGCGCTGTGTGGAGAACTCGCTTTGGAAGCGGCTGTAGCCTTGTAGCCAGACAGACTACGAAAGGAATGACTAATATCACGAGAGCCGTACAAATCACGAAGGGTCGCGGCCTACAGTTGTCTACATCCTCTTGTCACTTCCTCCCTCTTAGACGCAAATATCTTCTTCAGCGCCCTATTTTGAAACACCCTCAGCCTCTGTTCTCCCTTCACTGAGATTATACCAAGTTCCAAAACCCATATAAAACAGTCTACGTTTGTTCCCTGTCAGAAGTGTACTTCCCGTGTTTCGACACCGCCAGCACGCTTTCACGTCACCTACCACGTGGCACAGCTATACGCTGCGATCTGCTAATCTTGTTAGTTACCACGGCTCCAGTGACCGGGCAGGCTTTTACCCGGCACTGTTTCTCACCCAGCCTCCTACCCAGACGCCTTTTCCTTAGGTACAAAGCGGCCGAGGCGTGAAGCTGATAACCCACCTTCGTTTAACGGCGAGGCTAAGAATGGGTGGAGCTACTTCCCGCCATCAAATCTCGGAAGGGTCAGCACTAAATGTCAGCTTGCTGCGTGACCCAGATTGGCAGGTGAGAGTGTGTGAGTGTATTAGCTTTCATCTTGTGAAAACTGCGATCTGCTTTCGCCTTTGCGTTCTACACCGAACCAAGGTCGGTCGGCCGCCGCGACCCGAGCAGGTGGCAGCACCGTCGGTTGCCGTTGTGGGTTTAGTCGGTGAAGAGTGGCAATGGGACGGCCCATATCGGCGAATAGTGTGATAGTTGATGTGTGGCGGAGTGGAAAGACTCGGACGGAAGCGGTCGTGACGTGAAGCAGGTGTCATTCTGCGGATCCACAAATCTTACGCACTAGCGCCAATTTATTTGGAGCGGCGACCTGTGCAACCCTGGGCTGAGCCACTGTCAGCGTCGTACAATCAGCCACAAGCAAAAATACGTATAAGCTGCTAGGCAGCTGGCTGAAGACCGGTGATGTTGACGGACGGTCCGTGACGCTGTGAGGATGCTGAACTGATACAGCGATTGCGCGCTGAAGAGAGAAGACAGCGAGTGCGAGTGGACACTTGGCTGAAACAACCTGCTAGCAGACCGCAGCGCGCCTGACTGAGGTGCTTTGTACACGACGCCTCACATGTTAGCGTAAATTTCTGTCCAATGCACTCCGATACCCGACAGGGCACGGCTTTGTTCGCTTCGCCCTCTTGTCCTTCTTATCAGACTAGTAATACGATGAAGACGAGTATGGAGCATCGGTGGAATGATGCTGACAGAGGAAAAATGAAGAAATGGGAGAGAAACCTGTCACAGTGCCACTGTGTCCACCATGTTTCTCGCATGGACTCGCCCGGGATCGAACCCTGGACTCTCCCAGAAGAGGCCGACAACTGACATGGTCTTGAAGGGTCCGGTTCGTCTAAATAACGTCTGGAACTTCAGGTCCTGCTCAGAGAGGACGCAGCACTTTTCTGTGTCCGAGAGTAACCGGGTAGTTGTTTAGGGAAACAGAGGCTGCTGGACGTCAGATATTTTATTTTCTCCCAATGCCCAGGCCGGCTACAGGGCCCTCCGAGCCAAATATTAAATGGATATCAGGGGTTCTGTCCTCGGGGGTAAAGCAGGTTCAAAATTCATGGAACTATACCTCCACTCCCCCCCATTTGCCTTCATGGTGATCTTAAGTTTCCTGCACATCGTCAATAGCTTGTGAGCTGTTGAGGATTGAAACGTGCTGGCTGGAACATCGCTGCCCAACAAAAGCTAAGCAATACTGTATTCGTTGGCTGCTCACCAGTCTGCCACTGCGAACTATCATGACCCACACAAATCACGTCCAGTCGTAAGATGTAATTTAATGTTACCCAATCCTCTACATCTACGTCCTCCAATAGCTATCGTTCCTTCAGGTTTTCTGAACACATCTGTACCTGCATTTCTAATGTGGACCCTGCGTGCTAGATGTCCAGTGCCATAGCCCTAATATCCGGTAAGTAAAGTAACAATAAGTTGTCTCCTACACGCCATGGCGACGTATTGTAGGTCTAGATTTACGTATAACTGCAGTCGTTCTTAATCTAGGTGGACCTGCTCAGCTTCAAGTCCCGGCCGCCTTACCCCCGATATCGGTCCAACAGCCAGTTTGGACGTTTTTGAAAAGAGAAAACTCACTTGCCCCCTGCAGGGATTCGAACCCCGCTTCATCCAGCCCGTAGCATGGCCGGGGTGAAGGGAGACGCAGCGGCCTTGTATGTGCCAGTGTGCTTATAGCGTTCTGTGTTTGTGTTGTTGTCACAAGACACACACACAGCAGGCGTGAGTGTGTAAATGTGTGAGCATTGCAACAAATTCAGTCACTTGCACATGAATCTGACAGTTGTGTACCCCGCCGTAGGCTGTCAAGGACACAGAAGACTGACCACGTAACAATAGACGGACGGACTGAAATTAGGGGCGTCGGTGGCCTTTGTTAACAAGTGACAAACATCTTTGTTCTGACATCATTTACCCGTGACGCCATGGCCGTCATGACGCGTCCTTACGAACCTGTCTGACCGTCAACTTAACATGAAGGTCGAACCCACTACTCCGGTGTTGTGTCTGCGGGGGTTTTACTGGCAAACGTACTGTGACATCAGATGTTCTGCTATGATGTGCCGCGGTGACCTTGGGGGAGTACTTCCTGATGTTTCGAGGGAACGTAGCACCTCCATCTTCAGGGTCAAGCAGTACAAAAGAATCCTTCTAGAACCGCTTGCCATATCGCTGAATGTAACCTATGAAGTCAGGATGCGATCAATTCGTTACTCGCCATAACCTAACATTCCACTGTGTGTAACCTGCAACACTGACAGCATCCCTAAATAAGTCACAACATAGGATACAACAGATATAAGATACGTTGCTGGTGTCTTCATAATATTACAACTCCCTGATGATGGCTACTATCTGTAGCCGAAACATGTGGGGGCGCAGAAACTAAGCACACAGCAGTTTGAAACAAAGTGGTGTGTGTGTGTGTGTGTGTGTCTAATATTACGTTAATTCATTTGCACTCGAACACTTCCGGGGTTCGGCGCCCTCTGAGTCGAGCGACCTCAGAATAAAGATCTCGCGTCTGTTCTAGGACATAGGTCGCTGAAACTTCTGCCGTGTTGCTTGGTCTTTATAAGCCGCAAAGTCTGCATTTGGCACTGAACACACGCAGCAGCTGCCGGTCGCTAACAAAGTCAACATATTCTACAGCTGGTATGAGACCCACAGTACGTCGCTGCTGATCGCTATCCTGAGCCAGAGGAATCCAGTACACGCTCCCACCCTAGTGTCATCCTACCATCTATACTTAAGTCTTAAAAGTGGTATCTTTCTTTAGATTTTTCGGGCCGAAAGATGTTAAGACACATGTATTTCTCGCAATTGCGTGCGTGCAACATGAGTGTCCCATCTCATCCTCCTTGATTTGCTCATCCTAATTAGTACTAAATGCTGAAGCGTACCATTTGCTACAGTGCAGACAGCTTCGTTGCACGTATACACAAACAATTAAGCGAGGAAACTAAAACCTGCCCTGTGATTAATTAAGCACCATGCCATGAAGGCATGTAGGGGAGTGGAGGTACAGCTCCACTCAGTGATAACCTCGGTACGAGATGGCGGAGATTGGTTGGCTTAACTTCCGGGCTGCTTCCAGAGTCCAGTTTGTTCCCAGACCCTATTGCCCAGTCAGGGTCTGCAACACAGTCCCTCTGCAGCCTGTCCCGGTCACCAGTAACATCCAGTGCTGTTGTGTTGCAGGCACCTGATCCGCTACCTGATCGAGAGGTGGGGCTATGACTACAGCACGCTGCTGAGTGACGAGTCGCGTGACGACTTCAACTACAGGTAAGGTTCAGTCCGTCAGTTCAGTTTTAGGGTGGACATAGGTAATGGGAACCTGCTCTGTCTCACAGACTAACAGTTAATACTCAATTGTGGTACTGCTTCATTTTGTAGTGTTCAGGGCTCTGTCATCCTGAAGACGGATATTGTGTGTTCTTCCAAAACACCGCCAACCTATCAGACAATTTGGTACCACAACCCAAGTTCCCACCAGTGTAAAAGCTCAGTGTGCACACTTGCTGTTCCTTTCATCACAGGACACCTGTTACGTACGGACCAGCGCCTCATCCAGGCTACTCATATGGGCCCCCAAAGGTGCCACCACTCTCATACTACCCAGGAGTGCAGTTTGTTGGGAATGTCAGCAATGGCGGATACCCCGACAGACGCTACAAGCTGCCCCCACAGTTCGTGGGTGCAGACCCGTACCTGTACACAACGCTGCTGCAGCAGCCGGCAACGCAGTACAATCCTGATGACTGGTGGGAGAGGCAAGCAACTCACAATACAGCGGCAGGTCGTAAATGGGAAGGCAGCACTGTACTGACTGTAACTGCTGTAGAAGCCAGCCTGATATTGCAACATAAGTGTTATGTGACAGTCTGATCAGACCGGTCATTAAGAATGGGGATATTGCAGGGGGGGGGAAAGAAAAGAAAAGAAAAGAAAAGGAAGAAAAACGTTTTTAAATTTGAATGCAAACACTAAACCACATAGAGCACCATGTGACAAATTAATTTTAAGTGGTGGATAATATTAAAGTGGGTCATAAATAAATATAGTACAGCATCATTCATTTGGCTCAGGAAAACTGAGTGAACACTCAATTTAAAGGTAAAGTAATCCCATTACAGACCTGGACAGGCCCTGAGGGTTCCAGGAGATTGTGGCTGCCAGATTTAGAGACAATCGGCACATGAAGGTGGTAAGGTTGTCAGCCCTACGCACCGGCCGCCTTTACCCCAGGAAATACTCCTGTTACTCATTTCTGTTAGAGGCTGAGTCGACCCCAGGGCCATGAACACTCCATTTAAACGAGTGAAAACTCAATTGCAGTAATAATAATAATAATAATAATAATAATAATAAAAGGCCTCCTGGGTGAGCAAATGCATGAATACTGGAAAATACTCCACTGCTTTGTAGAAACTATTTCAACAACCAGTGGAATGTTGTTGTGAGCACAGTAGAGAAACTTCTGGTTCCACAAAAAAGGGGAAATTTATTGATTGGTGAAATGCCTTATTTAAAGATGCTGTCAATTGCTAAGTTTATGAAGTGTCACTGGTAAATAGATGAAACATGAAAATGGAGCATTGGGGGAATGACACTTACAGGGGAAAACCAGAGTACTGGAAGATACAACTGTCCCAGTGCTACTTTGCCCACCACAAATCTCACATGGACTGACCTGTGATCAAACCCAGACACTAACCACCTGAGCCATGGCACAGCCTAAATTTCTTGAGTATCTGGTTGACCACTAACTTGTGAAGATAGACTGTACTCAGTGTGCGTTAGTTATGATGAAACTGTCTGATGAGATGAATTCACACTTTGGATGGTTTGTATTTGTGTGCATGTGTGTGTGTGTGTGTGTGTGTGTGTGTGTGTCACTGTTTCTGACGTGAATATTTGCTGTGTTACAAACAGGTACACCCGTTCAAATGCCGAAGGCTCCTTAGGCAGCAACCACCAGCAGCACTCTCGACACAGGAAGCGGCGGCAGGTAGCCAATAACCAGCTCTGCCCTACCAGAACCGAGTTCATCATGCCTAAAGCTGCGATGAACAATAGAGGAAATTGGATGTTTGTGGTCAATCTGAATGAGGTTGATGACAGATACACGCAGTTGGTTGGGACTGAAACGTGCGCGTGAGTACACACAGTTGGTCAGCACTGCAACATGTGCACAAATACATTCAAAAAGCGGATTGAGGGATGCTATGTCACTGTGATCACAGCTGTAGCTCACCACAGACATACATATTCATTGTAACAATCCTCTTGTTGTCACCATCACAGTACAGCATACACAGGTAAAAACTTTAAATGGGAATAACACTGAAATATAAGAAACTAAAGTTTACTTATGTAATTAAGTGTATTCATGGTGAAGTACATTCAAATTTTAGTATGACATTTAGATGAACTTCATTTGCAACAAGTTAACCATGCTTTTGCTACATATTATGACGCTTCAGTGCAACAATTTCTCATATTACAGCACCAGTCAGTGCAGTGGACTGTGCTCCATACCAGGCAGTTACTCGTCACGCTGTCAGCAGCAGTATGTGCAGAAGAGACTGGTAGCCCTGGAGGGTGGTGGAGATCGACTGTACACAGACATATTTTGGTTTCCACACTGCTGCATCTGTCAGATCACACAAAACAATGGCTGAATAACCATAAGGTACAGACTTATTTCTTCTGCATCCAAGTGGACTGTAGCATAAAGTTGCCTATAGGCCAGTGAATTGCAGCAACGTTCAATTTGTTGGAAGACCTGCACATCCAGGAATTGGAGAATGAATCAGAAGGACAGCACAAATGAATTTACAGTCCGCTATCATAAAGTGCTGTATAGTGCTGACCAGGTGACTTGCTAACTGCGCTCCCTGAGTGGAGAGCTGCAGTCTGGGCAGTGTGCTCACTGCTAGGCTCACTTCAGGAAAGACAGACAGCATTTTACCTATTTCAAAAACATTTACTCTTCTGGGAGTATATTCATATCTGCAGTAGTTTTGGATGTTTTTGAAACACATAAAAAGCTCTCTGTGGTGCAGTTCAGTGCAGTGCAGTGCTTCTACTCTTAGCAGTCTGCCGCTTCACCCCTGTGACTACAACTAGCATGTAATCTGGTCACTAATACAGTAAGTTTAAACTACTCAAGTCTGCTTTCCTCGCGTCATTCAACTGGTTGCAGACAAAAAACATAGAAAATATTTTAAGATTTGAGGCTGCAGTTCTCACAGCAGTCAGCATTAAGGTTGTGACACTCTGCAGCTTGGTAGATACGTACTGGTATTTGGAAGCTACTTAGAACTTTAGCACACCAGATGGTGGCAACATGTTCCTTCAGAAAGTTGCTACTTATCCACCAAGTATTGCTACCTGTCCATCAAATCTTGCTACATATCCACAGGTGTTACTACCTGTCCACCAGATGTTGCTACCTGATCACCAAATCTTGCTACCTCACCAACAAATGTTGCTGTGTCTCCACCAAATGTCCCTACATATGCATTAATTTTTGCTACCTGTCCATCAGATGTTGCTACCTGTCCACCAAATGTTGCTACCTGTCCACCAGATGTTGCTACCTGTCTGCCAAATCTGCTACATACACACAAAATGTCGCTAGCTGTCCGTCTAAATACAAAGCATTGAAACCATAATTTTTCCCAATATTTTACCAAACATATTCAGGGCAGATAACAAAATCAGTGAGCAACTATTAGTTTCTTGTAATTAAGTTGCTCTAGATTGAATTAATTTCTGTGGAACTTCACAAGTCTCATTTGTAGTACATAACTTTCCTCCACAAAACACAGACATGCACCTTGCAGGACAGTAAATTTACATATCAACATACTGAAACAAGTATTCATTCATTTGTAAAATGTTTCTAGTGAACATTAGTGCTTGAAAACAGACAACTTTTTCACATTGTGCAATTTTCTCAAATGGATAACCATTAACCTTTCAAAGCACAGTAGCAACTACATGCACCTCAGCAGTGATTTTTTCCTAAACAGAATTAACCAGGTGGTGTTTGTAATGAAGACATAGTGTGCTTTCTGTGAGACGTTAAATACCGCACAGACTTGTATAATTCATCAGAAGACATGCTGTTTAATTATGTGGGGAAGGTCGCAATATTTGGTGTATGCATTTGCATTCTAAGGGTCTAGAGGTCAGACATCTAGGCCCTTCAGAATGAAGATGCAATGTTTCTTCAAAATGTCAGCAACCAATTACACAGTGACTTGGCATCATATCCTACATGAATGGTGTCCTGTACTTTACCCTGTCATATTCTATTAAATTAATATAATTACTTAATATGAATGATAGACCTTCTTGTTATTACAAATGTTAAAATACAGGCATATGATTTGCGGTTTGTCAAGAGTCAAGCATACTGATTTGGCTGAGTGGTGGAACATAAACAACTAGACAAACAAAATCTTCATTTTTAATGGCAGAATCCAGACAACTGTGAATACTAAAACTATGATCTTCTAGACTGTAAGTCAGTGTGGAGGGATAACAAAACTTTAGGGGAATGTGCTGCCTTGTTGTTCTTCCTCCATGAAGATGGGAGGAGCAGGTTCCCCCAGATCAATGGCATTATCCACAAAATATGCTGCATCACATGCAACAAGGCTGCAATTTCAAAATTCAAGAAGAACATTCAACTCTTCTGGTATGTGGCATTGTTGTGTTGTTGGGTGAGTACTTCTTGACATTTAGAATGATGGTTGTGCCTTCGTCTTCAGGGTCAAGCAGTCCGGATCCTTTGAAAGGTCAAGAAGCACTTGCCCAGTGACACAGCACCATAACCCATAACACTTGATGCTCAGCAATGCTGCAGTGAGAACTTGAAATCTCCTACAATTTATGATCTTTGAAGCAAATACAAGTTTTGACCTGTTTCATTATTATAAAAAATGTATTTTCCTGTAATGTCTGTGGCTTTGTTAATGATGTGGGATAATGCATCTAAGGTAAAGGGGAATTAGAAATGCCATTTTGTCGAATTGCTGCCATGACCTTGTCCATTGAAATAACTGCCATTGAATAATGGAGAATACAAGCTTGCCAAAATTATTCACAGTCTGCAAGGTAATGGGAGATGGAATAGCTCAGTTCTTATAGTAACTAGGTTAGGGCTGGATGATTGTGTGTTTGATTCCTAGCACAGTCAAACAATTTATATATCCTCAAAAATGATCAGATGTGCTCTGGGCCCTCCCAGCCTTCCATAAAATGGGTGCCAGGGGTTCTTTCCTCAGGGGTAAAGTCAGGGCCCCAGGTTGACCACTCACTTCCATCTAGTGCTGAGTTTAAGGAGGAAGGGGGCTATACTTCTGTTGCCCCTGTACAACTTCATGGCATGGACAGAGGCAATATCACCTTCTGTGCTAGTAAAGGGAATTAATGTGGATACTCAGAAATTTCAGCAAATCAAAAGCACATAAATGTACATACTGTCTCTTACACTTTCATTATGACATCCTTGTGCTTTCCAACTTGTAAACTTACATGCTTAGTACATACATGAAGAGGGCTCAACAGCCACACTCATATTCTCATTCATGATTAGTGAAAAAGCATGAGAAGCAAAATACTGGAATTTACTTGTAAATGCCCTCTCCTGCTCTCATTTTTCATATCTCAGCAGATGTCAAGCAGTAAATATAAAAAAAAATACAGCAGAATTCCTTTAATCCAATGTCTGACAATTCAGAAATCCTGATAATCCGGCACTTGAGGAGAGTGATCCCTAGACCAAATGTTTGGTCTTTACCAGCAAAATGGCTTCTTCAGTGCAACAAGCATGTTCAAAAAGGACCCCCAACAGTGTCTGTACATAAACTGTTGTGGTATCTCCTGACCCCTTGACTTTCGCTCCACAGTTTCAGTGGCTGTGAAAACTGCAGACAACATAGAACAGGACCTTGATGACCCCGAACAAGCAGATGGAAATATCCAAATGGAATACTGCTCTGATTAGTTGTAACAAAAAAATTACCTGTAAGAAATTAAATCAGTATAGGTACCATCTAATAATCAGGAATATTGGGTAATTTGGTACCCATCCAATCTCATGTGAGTCAGATGAATACTATTTTGCTGTATTGGCAATACTTCAGGTTCTCACAGCACTATTTTGACAACTGAACTCTAGTTGGACGTGATGCAGTGTCGATTGGCAAACAGTTACTAACGTTTTGGAGTTGCTCTCTGCCTCCATCTTCAGGGTCTGTGTGAACTTAGAAGATGATTACAGCATATTCCCTGAAGCAGCAGTAAATGTTGACTAGTTGACATGGTATCATGTAAAGAAGACTGGAATATTCAGTGGACTGTGTCATATATAGATGTTATGGAATATAAGGGATAATATTGTGTGTGTATTTTATGGCATCTAATGGTAAATAGCCTGGTGTGGATCATACGTTTTGCTTGTCTTGGGCAGAAAATTCTGGTTAGTGTTAAGTGAGTCCACATCTTTTCATCTCTGTGCGTGGCAGTGGGACTGTTGTGTGTAAGCAGTGCCTGCTTATTCATAGGACACAGCACACACTCATGTGATATGATGTGCCAGGTGTGAAGGTGTGCAGACACAACACAGTCCAGCCATGCTGTCTCACAGAATGCAGCAACTGCATCTTGTCTATCATCTTACATGTATTTGCACTCTGTATGAAATAACAATTTATAAAGAAGACTTTGCAGCTGTTCAAAACAAACTGAGCCAAACTACATAAATTCAAAGCATCAAACTTCATTGCTAACAAAACAGATGCCTGCAGCTATGCCCCTCACCCTGTCTTTGTTTAATGCAGCTAACACTGTCCACACATAGATCATTAATATACAAACTAACCTGTAAGTGACAAAATGATCGCTCTGGAAGCATACTTAAATCCCTAAACAGTATAAACCTCTCAAAATGGTGGAGTCAGACCTATAGGGTAACTGCTGTCCTTTCACTGAACCTGCAAGACACACTTTTCATAGGGCACAAGTGGTTACTTCTAACCTCACTAGTTTGAGTCAATACTGAATTATACAGTTCCAGACCACAGCTATCCTGCGGTTTTCCACACTATACTGAGTGGCAAGCCCAAAATAAGAAGCTTCATGTACCTAACCTAACTAAACATATATGTTCCTCAATATGTAATTTTTTCTAATTCCCATTTCTCTCATTTCTCTTAGCTGCTCAAAAGCAATATGAACTACAAAAATGGTGGTCATGTTTAGGATTAAGTTACTGCTTTGCTCTCTTGGGGCACTTATAAACTGTTCTCAGTTTGTGAAGAGAAAGAGAAAGCCAACAAGATGCAACAATCAAATGTTTATTATCAACACTGTCTCAACATGTTTCGGGCATCATTATGTCCATCTTCAGGAGACCAAGACGTGTGTTACTGCACGTGGTGTGCTGCGCTGGTTCTGCTGGATGTGGTTGGTAGCGGTTGTGGGGCGCTGCCTTGTAGGGTGCGAGCACTGTGAAGGGTACTGTTCGAACAGTAACCTTCACACCGCATGCAGTAACACATGGTCTTTGTTTTCCTGAAGACGGGCATAATGATGCCCGAAATATGTTGAGACAGTGTTGATAATAAACATTTGATTTTGCATCTTGTTGGTTTTCTCTCTCTCTTCACAATTTGCTCACGATGCACGGTCACAGAAACCTAAAGCTTGTTCTCAATTATTTGGGTGGGCCAAGAACAGAAGCACTAGTAAAGTGTTTCTTGACTTTATGTTGGTAAGGCTTCCTTTCCCTCTTTTGGGCCTATTTTATCATGCTCCACTTAGTTGCAAAGTTCTTTTAATTTATTTTTCTGGGACTACATGGGGCCTACTTGTACAAGGCGTGTCATATTTCCTGTAGCGATACTTCAGCCAATGAGACTGGAAGCAGATTTGAATGTGTTCACATTTGTATATTTTTCTACTTTAAGATTGATAATCATTTTCATAATAAAACTAAAAAAAAAAACTGTGTTGCAATTTGGTTTTCTCTTATTTTACCGATACCCTTTGATGCCTGATTTCTTAGAAAGCAAATTTCACCCATCATTAATTTTGAGTTATTCATTCACTTATTAATCTGGTTATTTATTGTATTATAATACTGCAGCTTTTCAGCAGCTCTTCTTCAGAATTAGTATTTATTCTTCAAACACTGCAAAAATGTTGCACTTTCTTTAAATAAACTTAATTCATTGTAATGACTAAAATATCGTTCAGTCAAAACACAGCAATATATTCAATAATGTAAAGTTGCTACATGTTTCGGTTACAAATAACCATCATCAGGCAAACATTTCAGTACATGGACATGACATGTTCAGTGCCACAGTATGGGATCCCGTACTATTTACATTTGCTGTGTAGAATTTCAGATATTATGATGATAAACTGCTCAATATTTTAATACCTTGAATAATGTATTTTCTAAAATATCTATGAACCTATTGATGTAGGCCTATCAGTTAAAATTTAAACATCTTAAACTTTAACACTCACAAAGTGTTAAAGTGTTTTAGTATCTCATATATGTTTAACTATAACTATCCATCCAGTTGGTAAGGGTCTTAGTTCTTTCAAGACATACCGAGTACTTTATTGAGTACTTCATTCCTGCTTTGGCAGTCAGAATATTCAGTGCCTTTTATAGACGGCACAGCCGACAACAGTCCGCCACTGCACCCTACCCTGAGCCAGGCAATACACAATCAACCAGACGATTTCCTCAAGATCCATTTTAGTGTCAACACAGTCACTTCTATTCTGGTCACCATACACGTTGCTGTGTGCATTTGTCACCTCACCTATAGCCTGTATGCCACATGCACTGCCTACCTTATACTCCATTTGTCACCACAATTAGGCTTTGTGGAGTACAAATTGTCAACCGCCACGTTATGTAATTTTTTCCAGCGTTCTGTCACGTCCTGTCTCTTAGATATACAAATTCTCTTTAAAACTCTATTCTAAACTTCTGGACCACTATGAAGACCTACACGTTGAGGGGATGATAATATTAAAATGGAAGGTACAGACTGAGGTGTGACATTGGGCGTTAGGAAAGGGACCAGTGGCAAGATTCAGGTTCGACACAGAGCAGGATTTGAGAGACTTGGACAACGGTTTTGAACAGATCATGGCGTGAGGCCGAAACAATAGGAGACTCAATTGTGACGCAAAGACAGCATCTGGACACGGCAAGCAGAACTGCAGTGAAGAAAACTACCCCACACACACACACACACACACCACACACACACACACACACACACACATGAGCCATATCTGCTCAACAGTAGCGCATATCTGCAGCTCAGACCTCTCGCTGCATTTCCTCTGCACAGCCTCTGTTAAAAACGAAAACAGACCGGCGTTATAAACGGCCTGACAGCCGGAGAGACTTTTGTTCTGTGCTATCCAGTGGGATAGGAAGGCAGCAGTTGAAACACACAGTATGTGACTTGTAGTGCCTGCAGAGAACCTAACGAGTGATTGAGGGAGCGTTAACAGACGGTCAGAACAACATACGAGTATGTAGGCGAAACACTGTCCGACACATTCTAACACTGTGCAGACAAAGTGTACTGTTGGGATCTGAATACTTTGTACTGCGTGACAAACAAACTTTTGAAACTGAAACTGTGTTGAACGTGTGTGGTGCCAGATATAAATGCATGGACCTGTATCTCCACGCCCACCTCCATAACCCTCCGTGACAGGAGGTACTCAAAGGTAGGAGCAATTCGCTACACAGTTTCCGCTTACAGCAGTTTTATTTTGGCACCTTTATTAGCGCGGACAGTTCACCATTACTATTGGCTTGAATTATGATGAACAGTGAACTGTGAGGGATAGGGAAGGCAGCGGTTTTGGCCTCCTGCATTATAACTTCCCGAATTTAAATGGTTGGACCAACAGAAAACACCAGAAGCCTCACTTCCGATAGTCTGCGTTACGGCCGGGTTTCGAACCCGGTTCCTTCCGAATACAAGCCAGAGGTGCGGTCAGCTCCGGAATTACTACGCCGTGCGTCACAACAGAGCTGGTCTGTTGACACGAGGCAGTTTGCTAAAGCCGTAGTTACGTTGGTCACTGTATGTGAACAGAAGGGCCTGCAGGTGATTCTGCAGGCATGTCAAGGAGCTGGGTTAGCGCAGTCAGTACAGTGACTATGTTACGAACGGTGGTTCGACTGCCGGCACCGTCAACCGTTCTTCTCATCTGTGAGGAGTCCACCGACTGTGCGAGCCATCGCTACCGGTGGCACTTCACCGGGTGTGAAGGTGACCATTCATCCCACCTGGTGTGGAGATTAAGAATGAGTGGAACTGTTCCTCCACTCCCCCACGTGCCTTTATGCACTGCAAATGGTTAATTTTATTGTGTGTTAATCAGTCTGTAGCTGTTTGTATACTTAGCAAGCACAAGAACTGAACGCATCGTGTGGGGCACACGTCCATCCGTCCGTCCGTCCTTCTATCCGCTAGCTCTATCAGCGACTAAACAGGTTGTCGGATTTTCATGAAATTCGGTGCAGCAAATTCGTCGCGCTAGCGTAAGTTTGGTCAATATCGGCTAGGCGCCAGCCATACTTTACTGAAATGCGTAAATGAATATATCTATATATGTGCTTTGCATATTTGGTGATTTTGGTACAAAAAATCTGAAGTTTGAATCTGTGAGTTTGGTGAAAACCGGCGTATGGACGCCGTTCTTTCTGGTGGATATAAATAACATTACAATTAACGGTGTACCTATAACATACGGTAAAGAACGCCTTGACATATTCTCTGCAGTACGTTACGCAACTCACCACTTGCTGTCTTGTGGGATCACTGAGAGGGAAACTGACGGCAGGCACACAGCACTAGATGTAACACAGCTTCATGTGCTGAAGAGGGCAATGAAATGTTAGCGC
>Ga0123353_10006447_pt1 | contig 15617 bp, 20 predicted proteins | sample TergutLab28metaG_3_FD_92763 | JGI IMG/M metagenome (GOLD analysis project Ga0123353, IMG submission 92763) | Labiotermes labralis P3 segment gut microbial communities from Petit-Saut dam, French Guiana - Lab288 P3 | ecosystem: Host-associated > Arthropoda: Insects > Digestive system > Gut ... | reverse complement strand
GGATTGGAGGTTGCCGATGATCCAGTTTCGGACATTGGTTGATACAGCGACAGACTTTTCGGCATAGACTTTTTCGGTTCCTTCGTAGGGCGGGTCGATAAAAATGTTGTTTGCGGGCAGGTAGGAGTCGAGCCAGTCTTTTGCGGTGAGTATGGTTTGCGAGACGCGGTTTTGGCAGAGTGTCAGATGGAGGCGTAGGTTGCGTTTGCGGTCGTCATCGTAGTAAATCTGTTGTGGTTTGTCGATGAGGTAGTGGAGTTTTTGTCCGGGGTTCTTGAAAATAAATTGGCTGACAAAGTAGAACAGTGCGGCTCGGTCGATGTCAAAATCTTCTCCGCCGTCGGTGATATTCGGCGGCTCGGCGTTTCGGTACTGCTCTATCAGGGCGAGCATTTTCTGCTCTTCGCAGGTATCGTAATATTTGAGGAGTTCGCTGTGTTTTCCGGCTTTGACTGCGCGGTAGAAATTGATGATGTTCATGTTTTTGTCATTGAGAGTCGAGGAGGACATTTTGAATTGCGGCGGTCTTCCGAGGAACACGGCGGCTGAACCGGCGAAGGGTTCCCAGTATGAACCGCCCCTGAAGATTGACCAAGCGACATCGACAAGCCACTTTTTTGCTCCGAGGTAATCGAAGAGTGCCGGGCACCCTTTTTTGTAGGGCGTGTTACAGATTTTTGGAGTGATTCCGTGTTCGGCGGCGAGTTTGTAGTGCTGGGTGATTTGTTCAGTGGGAGCGGTGAGGGTAATAGTGGTGAGGAGTTCCTTCGGTTCTTCGTCTCGTTTGATGTCGAGTTTGACTTCCTTGATGTTAAAGAGTGGGATTCGCAGGTTTTTGATGGAGAATTCGACTTGCTTGAAGAGGTCGTTGTACAGGTCTTTGTCGACTTTGGCGAGTCCGGTGGTGGCATCGTAGGTGAGGAGCAGTTTTTTTGCTTCTTCGTCGGTCAGGTCGAGTACGAGAATCGGCAGTTCGGCTTCTGGGTTGAGAGATGCCCGGAGGTGCCCGTCGATGAGGGTGAGTTTTCCGGTTTCTTGGCAATGCCATGCGAGGCAAGCACCGGCGATACCGATTTCTTCGATGGCATCGTTGAGGTATTTGATTTGCCGGTCAGGATGCTTTCGGAAATTATCCTTGTTGAGCGTGATCGAATCGGCACGATGGTATTCTAGCCCGATGATTCTGTTTTTAGTCATAGAATTTTGATTGAAAATACTCGTTCACGGCTTTGGCGGTCTCGATGCCATAGATCACGGTATAGTTTTCGATTGCCTGTGTTCCCGCAAAATTGCTTGATGCGAGGATGGTGATGTTTCTCTCACCTTCGATGGTCAATGTTTTGGAGTGGTTTTGGAGTGCCTTGCAGTATCCGCCGGTTAATCGGCACAAATCGACGGTTTTCCCTCTGCTGATAATGTCCGAAGTCCGTATTTGATGTCCGGGCACGATGGCGTTGATAGTTTTGACGATGCCGTTTTCGTGCAGTTCTCTGAAGTCTTTGAGTGTTACCTCGGTGGGCAATGTGAAGGTTGAGAAGGAGAGTGTTTCTGCCCGGAAATGTTTGAGGAGTCGTTGGGCTAATGTGAGCGGGTTAATCGGCAGGTTTGTCATGAATGAGCATGAGCCGCTTTCCTTTTCGATCAGGTAGTCAATCAATTCGTCGGTAGTGGCGAAGTGCCGAATCGCTACTGGGTCAGTGCTGGTGTCGACAAGGACGTTCATATCTTGTAATTGGGTTCAGCGGTATTCCTGTCATTCCGTTCGATTTTGAGAATGACGAAGTGGGAAAAGCCTGATTCGTGATACTGCTTTTGGATGGTATCCCATGTGATTTTTCCGACGTTGTCGTTCCATGAGTTTCGGTTGTAGGCGTGTTCTTCGTTTCCGAAAAAGTGGCACATGCAGTGTGCGGTTCTCCCGGATGGGACGTACCATCCGTTTTTGAGTGCGAGTTTGACACCGGTTCCGTAGGAGATTCCGTATTTTGCGAGTAGGCAATTTCGGTAGGCGTTCCAATTAGGTGCGATGGTGGTAACGACTTGAAAATCGGCGGCGGTGTCTTTGAAGGCGGCGTAGGCGGTATCCCATGTCCGTCGGTTGCTATTCCAGTCCAGTTTTCCGTCGATGGCTTGGATGGCTTTGAGCGGATCGAACTCACGTTCTTGTGGCGAACCGGCGAAGGCGGCAGGATGTTTTTCTAACACGTCGGCAATCGGCAGGAAACCGTGTTGGTTGATGGTTTTCATCATACCGCCGAGTGAGCAACCGCCGGTTCCGCTCCGTCCCTTGAAGAGTTGCCAGTAGGCGGCATACATCCAAATATAGTAGGGACGAATCGGCTTTTGTTCGTATCCGAGTCGCATGTTCCTTTCGGAGGTGATACAGATGGCGGCTTCGGTTCCGAGTCCGACGCAGGAGTTGGTTTTGTTTTGCACCATTTTGTAATCGTACAATGTTTCCCAATTTTTATATCCGTGCGTTTTTGCTTCATTTGTAATCTGATCGGCGACTTGATCGTAGGGAATGTACCACTGTCGGGGACCGCAGTATTCGATCATCTCTTGGGTGTCTTCCACTTCGTGGTCAGCGTCCCATCCAGTCAGGAATTTGTTCATCTCCTATCTCCTTCTTATAATCGTTCGGCGAGTTCTTTGTACTTTTTTTTTACGTCTTGTAGTGTTTCGGGTGTATTTTTATTCTCTTCTGCCCATTGTTCGGAGAATTTTTCGCGCCCGGGCGAGTCAGGGAGATCGGCGACGAGGTAGGTATAGAGGTCTCGGAAGTCGGCGGCGGATTCGATTTCTTCGCCGGTGAGCGGATGGTATTCAGCGTTGACGGCGGTGTTGATAGCGGACTTGACGGCTTGCCGCTCTACGGGCGTGAGCAGGGAAACATCGACCGTCTCTTCAACGACGGCAGGCTTTACAGCCGGAAGCCATTTTGGAGCGGTCTGGACAACCAAGTTGATTCCGATGAAAACAAAAAATATCACTGCGCCACAAAGGATTGGAATGTAAAAATCTTTCCACGATTCTTTTGCTACCGTTTGTGGTCTGTTTTCCGCAGGTTCTATTCCCAGTACCGCGTCTAATCGGCGGGACTGTTGACGCAGTGAAAGAGCGAGTTCAGCGAGTGCCTTATCGTTTTCTTGTCTGGTAGCAATCAGTTTGTCGATATTTTCCGAGTCGTTCATGGTTGTGGCGGTGGAGGTTGTGGCGGTGGAGTTTTGATGTCGTAGAGTTTGGCAGTGGTTCGGATGGCAGACTCGATTTTATCGAGTCGGTGATTGAGTTTTTCAAAGCCGATACCGTGCCGTTCGTAGAACGTTTCTCTCTCGGCTTTTGCGGATTCGAGGAGTGTCATGATATCATCTCTGTGGGTCGTATCTTTCTCTTTGAGGTGGGCGATGAGCGCAGGGATTCCTTTCCAACCAAGTAGAAGGAAAGAAACCAGAATTGTTGCCAAAGCCGATAGTTCTGAAATGTTAAGTGGTATGTTTTCCATGGTTATGCCTCCATTGCATTGTTGCGGTAATAGCCGCGCTGACAGGCAAACTCGTCCACTTCTTTGTCGGTAATTCCACTGGCGAGTTTGAGTCGGTCTTTGAGTCGAAACAATCGTTTTCGTTTTTCGGCGGGCGGTGTGTGCGGATTTTCACCCGCAGAGTCTACACTGGGGGCTGGCGGTGAAACAGACTCAACCAATTTCACAAATGCACCGATGGCATCTTGGACTTTTTCGTCTCCGAGTGCTTCTCGGATTTTGCCGATGAGCGTATAAACCGCTGGCAGGTACCGAATGATTGTCCATAATGTCGCTACAGATTTCATGTGCCATCCTCCTTGATAGTACGAGTCCCATTGTACTCCGATTTGCGAAATTTTCAAGTTTCCCATGCATTGCAACGCGGTTGTTGTTCCGGGCACCCTGCACACTCCGGCGGGGCGATGCGGTTGAGGTATTCCGCGATTTCGGCGGGCGTATTGTCAAGCGTCATATAAGGCAAGGCGGTGAGGTGTCCCCAAGTTTCTACCGGAAGGATTCCTTCGTCTTGTGCCATGACCCGGCTACCGTGGATGGCACACTGAAAAAGACGATTCCGGTAAAATGCGGTGCAGTCCCTGACATGACATGCCTTCCCGTGTGCCATCCACGCCTTTGCCGGATCGCTGTTCGGGCAAATCGGCAGTCCGTCTTGACTCCAGTGGTAGAACCGAAAGAATGTTTGTTGATTGGCACGCTTGTAACAGACACCGTACCTATCTAGTATATCGGCGTTCGATGGCTTTTTCAGGTGATCCGAAATCAAGACGCTGATGCGACATTCATGGCACACTTCCCAGAGTACATCATGTTCGTGGAGCAGTGTCCCATTCGTCCAGATTTCAATGTTGTTCTCTGGGAGTATCGCTCTTGCCCCGCGAATGATTTCCGGCAGATCATGGAGTAATAGCGGCTCACCGCCGATGATATTTAGTGTTTGGATGTCCAGCCGCTGTGTCCATTTTTCCAAATAATAGAGCAAGTCTTCGATTGAGTCGCCATCGTAAGTACGGAGTTGGTTCAAATGACAGCACTGCTTGCATTTTAGATTGCATCGGCTTGTTACCACAAGGTTGAGTTGTTTGACGTGCACGCGCCCGTCGTCGTTGATATAGTAGTTGTTCATATTCCCACCCGGCTTTGTTTTTTTCCAGTAATTGCACTCCATGTGTCTCCTTGTCCGACGAATGATTGTGCGGCGCAATAAACCGGAACCTCATTTTCCTTTGCCCAAGGAACAAGACAAGTGTCGAACCCGTGTTTTGGTTTGCAACCGTAGAAACTGTGGTTCCGCATGTCGTTTGTCAGATTTTCCCGCCACTTTCCCGCACGGAGCACAACGCATTGTGTCCCATGCACTATCTTTACGTTATGGCGGATGAGTTCACTGACTTTGTTTGCTCCTTCGACATCTTCCGGGTGTTCCCACACACGAGCATATCCCGCCAAAAAGATTGCCCAATCGTCGGGCAAATCGGCAAGGTGCCGGTTCATTGTTTCGCAGAAGTCCGGCATCAGAATGGCATCGTCTTCAAAGTAGATCAGATTTCGATGCGGCATCTTGGCTTGGATTTCGCAAAAATGCTGTCCGCATCCGTATGCTCCCGGATACCGTATTTTAATCGGCGGTTGTTCAGTATATTTCGGCTCGTAGTCTAGCATCCATCGGACAATTCCCGCATCGTAGAAGTACTGGAAGAGTCTATCTAGTCGGTCGGACTCCGGGATTGTTGATACAATGATGTCAAAGTCGTCGATGGTCATGGTGTTACCTCCTTTATTAACATTGCCACGTGTTTCCATCGCCACGTTTCTCCGTCTGGGTGACAGGTGACGTTGTACTCGCCCGGCAGGAGCGTCATTTTTGTTATGGGATGTGGTAACAGAGACACTCCGCCGAACATCTTCCCGGAAATTTTCACCTTTATTTTCTCGTCGCCTTTGACTCGTGAGGTATCGAGGAGCACAAAAATGACTTCCGCCTTTGCGGAGAGCGTCAGCGTGAGGTCAAACGGCGGGTGTATTTTAGCCGCATCGTAGCCTTTGTTTTGAAAGTCCGGCGGTATGTGTTGATCAACATCCCATGTTATTGGGAATTTTGTATCGCCTTTGATGTCCCATTGGCAAATTTTCTGGAACGTTGCATTTCGGTGAACTACTTTGTTTTCATTGTCGGAGTAGATAGCACACTGTTTAGCGACGGCGGGGACGACTCCGTACATCGGAATTCCTTTATGGGCAAAATACTGGGCAACCGTGTAATCGCTGGTGAACCGTCCTTCATCCCGATTGTAGGTGGCGGGGTCGGCGAGTATTTCGGCGAGTTCGGCGAGGCAGTTTGTATCCCGGATGATAATAGCGTGGTTGAGGTTAGGATTGGCGAGGACTTCATGCCATTTGCCGACGACTTCCCGTTTTTGTTGCCCGTGTGTCCGCATCGTTGCATGCGGGTCAAGTGCCTTGCAACCAAGGTAGAGGATTTTCCAATCATCAGGGAGTTCTCTGAGACAATTGTGCATGATGTTGTGGATTTGCGGATGGATCACCACATCGTCTTCCAAGAGCAAGAGCGGCTTATTTTGGGCAATGGCTTCCTGCATGACAGCCGATTTAGAGAGCGCGCACCCCCAATTGCCTACCCGCATCCCGGCTGGTTTGGGAACCGGCGGCTTGTTTCCGTCAATGGCAGTGAAAAACAAGTCTTTCTTGTCTGCAATATCGAGTCGCCGGAATGCTTCGTACATGATCATTTCCCGGTCGATCCGTTGCGGTAGGTGGAGGCATCGAACATGGGCTCCTTTCAGAAACTCCGTGAACGCATTGGTTGGCTCTGCCGCGGGAGATCGGCTTGCCACTTGCGCCGGTGTCTTTGGGACGTAATGGTTCCATGCACCGCCTTTCCATGCTTGCGGTGCCGACCAACGATAGGCAGTGTCCTTGGGAACACTGCCGCAACCTATACAGTTTTTGCTCAAAGCTATTAGACTCCTTTCGAGATGAAGCACCCGCTTGATGATATTGCTACTGTAAAATTTTCATCATCATCAAAACGGGATTGTGTGACTACTACTGTTGCGTGAGCGACGTTAGAATCGTTGCTGTAGAACCTGACAGTGTACATACCGATACCGGGGTTGGGGACAAGGTCGCAATTTCCACCAAACAAGAGTGCCCATCCGCCGTACCCCGTAACCCCGTTCGTGCATTTCACCAACCTGGCATTCCCTGCTATCGGACCAACAGTATGTGAGTGCACGCCATGCTCGAGAAATGCCTCCACATCCGTGTTTGAGAGTGTCATATACCCACTGAAATGAATTTCACTTCCATATAGTGACCGATTCGCATTCAATTCACAGCAGTCGCCAAGACTGTCCGAATCGCTATCCGAATCACTATCCGAATCGCTGTCCGAATCACTATCCGAATCGCTATCCGAATCGCTATCCGAATCGCTATCCGAATCGCTATCCGAATCGCTATCCGAGTCGCTGTCCGAATCGCTGTCCGAGTCACTGTCCGAGTCACTGTCCGAATCGCTGTCACCGCCGGGACCGCTGGGGTCAGTTCCGCCGGGACCGCTGGGGTCAGTTCCGCCGGGACCACTGGGGTCAGTTTCGCCACCGCCGGGACCACTGGGGTCAGTTTCGCCACCGCCGGGACCACTGGGGTCAGTACCACTGCCGCCGTCGGAACCACTGCCGCCGCCGTCGCCACCGTCGGAACCGCTGCCACTGCCGTCGAAGCCGCCGCCATCGGAACCACTGCCACCATCGGAGCCACTGCCGCCGCCATCGGAACCACTGCCACCATCGGAGCCACTGCCGCCGCCATCGGAGCCACTGCCGCCGCCATCGGAACCACTGCCGTCACCGTCGGAACTGCTGTCCGAACCTTCGCAATCGAGCACTATGGTTTTATCCACAAAGCACTCGAAAGGTTTTGCACCCATAGTGAAGGCTTGGACACGAATGTCCACTGTCCCGTTTTCCGGGTTTACGTCTTTGAACCAATATGCCTTGACGGTAACATTTCCCGTATTCGTCATGAGTTCCCACTCTAAACGTCCTGAATGAGGTTCGTCGGGATTGTCGCCCGGACATCGTGGTTCTGGAATTCTGGCAGTGACGAAAATGGAAAGCCCATCATCACAACGGACAATGCTGTTATCAATAATCGTCGTGATGGTGTCATGGTTGGTACTAGTCACGCGAGCATTTTGCACGTTTCCCAGAAAGACATGGACGACGAAAACCAAGTCGTTGATGTAGAGATCACAACATGCGAGTTTGGGCGTTGCTGTATTAGTACCTGTGTCGGGATTTGTATCCGTGCCGGGATGTGTGCCCGTGCCCGGTTCGCTGGGGGACTCCGGTCCATCGGGACCGCCGGGTTCGTAAGGCTGTGGCGGGACCGATGGTGGTGGCGGCAAATGCGGAAGGACACCCGGATTGTTCGGTGTGGGTGGGAGAGCAATGGGAAATGAGGGACGTACCAATGTCGGAAGCGTCGGTGGCAAATATGTTCCCAACGCACAACACATGTCAACAGGTGATGTGTAGTCTAATCGTCTTACCATTTTATAAATCCGCTTACTGTTATGTTTTCGAGAGTGCCGCGACTAATATCCGACGTGATCACCAATTGATGCCGTCGATTGTTGCTTCCATAAACGCTTCCGCAATACAACACATCGGTAAACCTAAATCCATTGCATATGAGCGAATTATCCCGGTGTCGTGTTCCGGTGAAAACGGTTGTGATGCCGGGATTGAGGAAGTATAATTCGCGGTCAAAGTTTTCATTCCAAAGTAGTTTTTTCAGATAGCCTCCCGGACACGAGCACAGGACTCCCGCCGGGCATCCCGGTATCCAACCGAAGGTATCCCAATAGTGCGAGTTGCTCGGATTAGTCCGGCATTTCGTTACGCCGTAGATGACCGCATTGATGATTCTGTTACCGGCGGCACTCTCTTGGATGATTCCGACAATGGGTTGACCGTAGGGAACGAGCGGCGCGAGGTTTTGAGCGTGCTCAAACGAATGGGCGATGCCGTAGACTCCTTCAAGTGATTCGATTGCCGGAATGATGAGCACCGGCGAGTAGGCAGGAAGGTTTTTCACCGCGCACACCACCGGAATGGTGAGCGAACTTTGATGTTCGGCACCTTTCGGGCGCGCAGTGCGGAACTTGGAAACGGGATAACCCAGTCCCTTGTTAAGCGAATCGGCAGTGAGTCTGCTACCGGGTAAAAACATGGTTAGGATAAATCGGCGATCAGTCGGTTAAAGTCTGCGTCTCTGTACATGTAGTTCACTTGCGCTCCAAATGGTTGGTGAATTTTCATGCGTATTCCACCGAGGTCTTGCTGGACTTCCTTTGTGAATGTCCAAATATAGTCCCAGCCGCCTTTGTAGAAAAATTTTGTTGCTTGTATAGTGTTCCCATTGTTATCTTGCATGTAAATTGGAATGTTGACCGCTTCATTTTTGGAAAACATAAAATTCAGTGTTACTGTTGTTGTTCCTTCATCGTCTCTCCGGACAGAAGTCCCCGGACCTAGCCGGAGTTCTAACTGTGCAAATCCTTCGAATGGTTCATTATTGATGCAGTCGAGATACTGTGCGATTCTTTGCCTTATGTTGATTGTATTTATCGCTAATGGGTGATCGGGAGCAAAACTGGTGGTCATGGTATAGTTACCGATGGACTCATCAATATCGCACCCAGCAACTCCGTCGTCGCTTATGCCGATCAAATCGCCAAAGTAAGCACTGTTGTCTTGCAGTCCGCCGACAATGAATCCGGGATGATGTCCCCACCGTGACCTATCTACATGAATCGAGCGGCTGGTTACGTTAAATTCCCGGCTCCATCCGTCTTCTCCATACTTGTAGGCAGGAAGTCCGTATTCCAATTCCACACGGGCGGTTCTGCTTGCAAGCCACTGGGCACGAATCCGGTTGAGTCGCAAGCCCAAATAACGGAACGGCACTTTTCCGCTTTCCAAGAGCAATTTCGGAGCCCGTGCTTCGATGTCAAAGTACTCAACATAACCATTTTCAAGGTTGGTGTCTTCGTCATAAAAAACATACCACGCAGTGGTTGCCCGGAAGGGCGGCTTTTCACCCTGCCCTTCCCACGTGATTTGTTTCACCGCCGGGTCAGGATACTGATATTCGCAAATATAACCTTCTTTGTCCTGCTCAAAATTGGGCATATCAAATAATGACTTTAATGGGCATCTGGTGGATGCGTTCTAAAATGTTTCGCACCTCCCGCAGTACACCAAGTTGTTGTTGTTGAATGTCGTATCCCATGCTTTGTGCCTCCGCACCGGAAAACGTTCCGCGGCTCACGAATCGCATAGAACCCGACGCATCACGCGCCTCGGTGCGGAACCGGTCGGGATTAGTCCAAATATCTCTTATGATTCCGGCGAATTTTTCTTGTGCATCTAGCCAATCGGTGGTGTCTTTTCCAAGTTTTCCCCATTGGAAGGTCACTGCATGGTAGATCATCTTGCATGCCTGACTGATGGTATTGGCGAGTGCTACGGCAAACGTGCCCACAGTGGCAAGTGATTTGGTCACAAATCTCATGACACTACCCACCCAGTCCGGTAGAAGTGAAAACGCTCCAAACGCATCGCATGCCTCGGTCATGACACCGAGGAAAAAGGAGAGTTGCTCTGTGGATTTATTGATCACATCCGCAAAAAAGTCAAAGACTTTGAATTTGGAGAGCATATCGAATAGTCCGCTGACGAGCGTATTTTTGAAGACCCGGAGAGACTCTTCAAATCGACTGAATTCGGCAGCGATAGGTATAAACGCTTGTGTGTTCTTGAAGGCATAAGCGAATCCGACGACGGCGGCAGTCGCGGCGGCGGCTCCCGCTCCAAACAATGCTAATCCCGCCGTAACCTTTCCGGCAACGACCGCCATGGCACTGAGGGCACCCGTCACTTTGGCGATCCCACCGATGCCGAGTCCGCCTTTCGGCATCGCTCCGCCCGATTTCGGCATAGAAAATCCTTTGAAGCCATCACGCACAACCTTTCCTATTTCACGCCAGCCTTTCGGCATCGCTCCGCCCGATTTCGGCATAGAAAATCCTTTGAAGCCGCTCCGAAACTTGGCGAAGACGCTTTTGAAACCGTCGCCAAACTGCTTGGTCAGACGTTGAGCGTTGGAGGCGAGTTTGTCAAAATCGCCCTTGGCTGCCTCGGTGTCCACACCGACTTCAATTTTGAATCCTTCGCTCTCATTCATTGTTTGCCTCGTGCGTGTCGATTATCTTCCCAGATGGTCTTGAGCATGTTTTTATTGTATTCTTCGATCCAACCGGAGACCGTGATCAATTCCTCCATCGAGTCGATCAAGACTGCGTCGGGTCCGATGATACGGAGAGCAGTCCAAAAGACTCTCCCTCTCATTTGTCGGATGGCGGAGTCGGGGATGCTGTCGGGGACTGGTGCTCCACCCCCATCGGAAAAAAACGCTGGCATTCCTCCACGAAGTTTTCGCAGATTGTGACCAATTCCGCCCCGACGGCTTCAGAGAGATCAATCGGCGGCTCGGCGATGGCTTCGATGGAAGTGACCATATTCACCGGATTGCTCAATGGGTTTTTCTCCTCGTCTTTGGAAAACATGTCAAGTCCGGTCTTTTCCCGGATTTTTTTGATGGTTCCGACGTTGATGCGATAATGCGACACAGCATTGCCGCTCTGGACTCTGACGGGTTCATGCATAGGTACTTGATTTTGTTAAGGTGGTTGGTTATAATTTTTCTCACTCTGATGTGAGGGAAAAACGATAAGCCGTTGGGACGGTCCGGAAGGACTGCCCGGCGGTTTATTTTTTTCTCTTTGCTTCAATATGTCCGATTTGTTTCGCGGCTTTGTCGATGGCGTTTCTCATGTTAATCTTGACGGTTTCGCTTATCCATTTCAGGAAGGGGCGAGCGGCGGTATTGCCGAATCCTCTGTCCAGTGCAATCGCGGGACTTTTGCCTTGGTATATCCGCATGATCTCAGATACTTTCCGGTCAATTTCTCTTCGGTCTTCCGGTCGATTCTCTGCTCGGCGTTCCGGCGGCAGTGCTTGCCATAGTCGCTTTTTGATGGCGGCGGGGTGCGGTCGTCTCCACCGCATCTGAATCGTGACCACCGCGTCGCCGCTCGCCGTCGGGTAAATCGCTACCCGCATCATGCGATTCAGTTTTCCGGCGACGGTGCGGGGGCGTTCGCCGGGCTGACTCCGAACTCCACGCTTCCCCGATGACTTGAAGGCAATCTGTTTTTTGATTCGACTCCGTTCGTTCATACAGGCTTTCGTGATGATTTTCTGCGCTCGTTTTTCACAGTTCCGGCTAACCTTTTGGGCTTGCCGGGCAACGTTTTTTAATAACTTCTGTACTTTCATGGAGTGGAGTAAAAGTCAAAACTGATTTCAAAGGGCACCATTTTCGGGTTGCCGGTCTTTAAGGAATCGCTTCCGTGCGAGACTTCGACTTCCTTCCAGAGCCAGCGACCGGCGGTGTTGTATCGGTAAAACGCAAGGTAAAGCATCTCCGTGATCTCGACCTCTGTCATCGTCCTGATTCGGAAAACTGCCGTCACCGTCACATTTCGTTGGCACAACCCGCACCGTGTGAGCAGTTTTCGCTTGCCGGTGCCGTTGATGATCACAACGAGATCGTCGTTCGGCAGTTCGCTTTCGACTGCCGCACGGATCGGTGGGACTCCGAAAAATTCGGTCAGGGCTTCGGCGAGGATCATGTGTATTGGTAGAACGGGTCAGTGTAGTTCGCAGCGGGTTGCAATTCAAAATTCACGGTCACGTAATCTTCGACAGGCTCATCCCGCTCCCAGTTGGTAACGTGGTAGGTACCCGAAAGCGTTTCATCGGCACTTACACCGAAATCAGGATGGGCTTCTACGATAATGGCAATCGGTGTTCCGTGGATGCTGGCATACTTGAGTGCTAGGAATGCCAAGTTTTCATTGTCGTAATAGACAGTACCGCTGATCGTTTGCGTTTTGCTCACGGGTTTCACCTTATCGAACGCACCGCACCGGCTTTTCATGATAGCAACGTTCGGTGCATCGTGGACTTTCAGGTCGCCAATACTACACAGTACGTTGTTTCCAATTTTGATAATGTGATGTCTTCCAGTTCTGTATGCCATGGTAGTAATAATGGTTAAGGTGTATATATTTCGACGAGGTATCGGTTCAGGTGGAGGCAATCGTCAATTTGCCCCTCGGCAAAAGTCACCACCGCGTCCATCTCGGTGATGATGACGCGATAGGTTTTGTCATTGCCAGTGAGGGTATCGTGATGTTTTAACGTGTCTCCTGTATAAAAATGCCACCGCTTGTTATCGTAAAACGCTTCGGGAACGTCCAAAGCCAACGTGCTCCCACGCTGGAGGTAGCCGACAATCTCACGACCATCCGATACCAACCAACGAGAGCCGAATGTTTTCAATAATAGGGTGTCCATCGTGTTACGTCGTCGGCTTTCACATCAATGTTGACGCTGATGTTGATGTTGACGATTCCTCGCAAGGACTCTATCAAAAAACACAGCATCATTCAATCCAAAATGGAGAGCATGTTCTTTCCTCCTCTATTAGGGACGACTTGCCCTTTTCGATTCGGAAAGTACAATGACTTCCAAAGCGGCAAGTGATCCGGTGTGTATAATCACTTTTCGCGCCATTGCGTTGCTTCATACAACACAGTGGCAACGGGGGGTGAACCGTTCACCCTTCTTTTTCTTTAACGCTGGACATTCCTAACTCTTGTCTCACGGTGTCGTTCCCGTCGGTTCATCGTCCGGGAACGCGACTTTCGGTCCGCCAATGGTGAGCGATTCCGTGATGTAAATCGGGATACCGGCGACGCTGTCGGGTACAGGAGCCGGAGCACCGGTCGGGTTCGTTGCCGTCCGGCTTGCCCGGAGTGCCGCAGCAGACTTCCGGCTCATGAAAAACGCCGTCGGCGCAAAGTCCACGTGGAACTGCGACAGCAGGGTGTAGAGCATGTTATCGTTGAATACATTGCCCGGTGCGACATTGTCATTGCTCCATGACGGATGGTAACACACGCCAAAGGAAAACTCGGAACCGACTTGCAGTCCGCACCATGCGTTGATCGTTTCACCCATCGTGTCATATTTTTTTGCCTTGCCACCCACAAACTCGGTATGAGTGTTTTGGAACATCGGCTTGACTTCAATCGTCCCATTTTTGCCCCATGCAAGTTGGGTGTAAGGCTCGCCAGTCTTGACTGCAAACACATGCTCACATCCGGGAGTTTTCGTCCCGACTTTGGGTGTGTACGCACTGATGCTCTGGGTGATTCCTTTGAATCCGCCGCTATTTTCGTCCAGTCCCCACCAGATTTGGCGGCAGATTTTAGAGAGCGTGCCAAGCATCGCGGTTTGCCGGATCAGGTTGTAGTATTCCTCTTCGCCTCGGTGGTATCCACGAGCGGCACCCGTGTCCGCATCCCACGAACCGTCGAAAAGTTTACAAGAAACGGGCTTCAGGACGATGTCCGGGTGTGCCCGCTCAATCCCTTGATACGGGTCACGAAATCCTCCTTGTCCAACGGACGGTACCGCAATCGCCGCGTTGAAGTTGATCTCCGGCACAATTGATGCCGAAAAATACGACAGTTCAGGGTACGAAGTGGTGAAGTCAACCGGTATCTGCATGATACGGTCGGCATTGTTAATGGTCAAAAGTTCAAGTGTTGATGCCATGATTAGGAGTCCTTTCCTTGGTTAATGGGTGAATGTTGTGTTAGGGTGTAGCGGGAGATTCATCGGTATCAACCGTCTCCTGCTTCGTTTCGTCATGTCTATTTCGCTGGTAGAAATGCCAGCGGTTTTCCGTCTGCCCGACATTTCACGTCAGGTTTGTTGTCCTCGGGTTTCGGCGGATCGGACGCAGGGAGCGGGTTGCTCTTCGTCTTGATCATCGAAAGCACCGAGTCGAGTTTCTTACCAAGTGCATCGACGCTTTTTTGCATCGTTGCCATCTTGCCGTCCGTCACAGTCTCGATGGTTTTACGCATCTCGACTTCCTTTTTCGCCTCCTCGTCCTCTTTCGGCGGATCGTCGGCGGGGGGCGGGTCCGCTTCCATTTCCACTTCGGCGGCGACTTCCTCCGGCTTGAGGCTGGGAAGGTCAAACTTAGCGAGCAAGTCGATAAGCGTAGCGAGGTCTTCTTCACTCGCCTCACCCTTTTGGTAGAGATCGTACGCTTTTTCGGCTCCGAACACTTCCCGGAGTTTAGCGAGAAATCCATCCTTGACAGACGGAGCGGTATCCTCGCCGCTCTCCTCGTCTGCCATCATTCGCAGAATCATCAATTCTTTTTCCATAGTTAATATAGGTGGGTTAAAGTTACGGTTGATTGTCAGGATGCACGGGTTTAGGGGATTCGATAGCCACCACGAACGGTCGTTTCCATTCGGGTGAGAACCTCAAACTTCTCGGCGAGAGCAACGAAATCCGAGAGTTCCTTCTCGGTAACGTTCCCACGCTGGTACAAATCGACTCCTTTCTCGTACCCAAACACGTCAATGAGTTGGGCAAGGAACGAGTCCTTCACTGGTTTTCCGCCGGAGTCGCTACCGGGCTCAATTGTGGGTCTTGGCATGGTGTCCTTTCTGCCGGAGTCCCGGCTCATAATGGTTTTCAATATTCCAATGGTCATCAGTAGCCATTTCATGGCTACAAACATCATCTCCAACGCGCTCATTGCAAATCCTTTCAAAAAGGGAATCGCTTGCCCTTTTTGATTTGGAATGTACAATGACTTCCAAAGCGGCAAGTGATCCGGTTCCGTTTAATCACTTATCGCTGTCGCTACGTTGGTTGATACAACGCACCGGCAACGGGGGGTGAACCATTCACCCCTCTATTTCCTATACTCCTACCTCCACTTTCCGCAGGAACGTCTCATCATCTGTTGCCTTTGGGCAAACAGAGATGTTTTTGAGTACCCCGTCCGTGAGAATGTCCTCACACCCGGAATACACAATCGTGGGACT
>Ga0123353_10006446_pt1 | contig 15617 bp, 16 predicted proteins | sample TergutLab28metaG_3_FD_92763 | JGI IMG/M metagenome (GOLD analysis project Ga0123353, IMG submission 92763) | Labiotermes labralis P3 segment gut microbial communities from Petit-Saut dam, French Guiana - Lab288 P3 | ecosystem: Host-associated > Arthropoda: Insects > Digestive system > Gut ... | reverse complement strand
TTGGTAAAAAAAGCCGGCGTTGATCCTGATTTGGTTTTCCAGGCAATAAAGGGAGGACTGGCAGGTTCTACTGTATTAAACGCCAAGGCTCCAATGATGATAGATAGCAACTTTAAGCCTGGTTTTAAAATCGATCTGCATATCAAAGATCTTGCCAATGCTCTGGATACCGGGCATGGGGTTGGCTCTCCTTTGCCTTTAACCTCCCTGGTGCGAGAGATGATGGAAACCCTGCACGCCGATGGCTTTGGGCAGGATGACCACAGCGCTCTGGCCAGATATTATGCAAAAGTATCAGGAACAAAAATAGGAAAATAGATCTCTTTTAAAGTAATTCTGCTAATTACCCAATTACACAGAAGAGGAATTATTTGCAAGGAAATTCTCACCCTTATTCACAATAAATGAATAGAGGTAAACCGGCAGCATTATATGCTGCAGTTCTGCTCTTATGGATCCAAAAAGCAGTTGATAATTGGCAGTAAGGGTAATTATTTTTTCAATCTCTTTTATCGAATAATTTTCTATTGCAGAAGAGTATATTCCCTGCATTTTTTTTGCTCTTATATTAAGCTCTGCGCAAGCTTCGGAAAAAGATTTTTTTTGTGAAATCATTTTTTCAATTTCATAAATATTTTTTATTTGCCACACAAGGCCGCCAAGTATTTTTCTTGGATCGCTTTCTCCTGAAAGAATTATATTTTTAGCAGCAACAACAGATTTTTCAAGATCTCCTTGCGCAATATAATCAAAAAGAGAAAAAACATTTTCCCCTTTTCTGTTATAAAAAAAATCCGCTATTTTTTCTTCGGTTATAGCTTCGTCCTGTCCAAAAAAAAGAGCAAGATTGTTGCACTCTTTTTTAAATGATTCTGTGTCGCCTTCCAGCATATCCACAAGAAAGTTAACAGCATTATTTTCAATTGAGATTTTTTCCTTGCCAAAAAACTGCTGCACCCACCCTTTCTTTTTGCTTTCAAACATTTCCCAGAACATTTTTTTACAATCAGCAGGTATAGCTTTTTCAATTACAGAGTCTGCTTTTGTGTTTTCTGTTGCAAGAATAAGAACACAATCTTTGGATGGATTTTTAATATATTCGGCAATCAATGCAGCATCATTTTTCTTTAGATCATGACAATTCTTTATTAAGACAAGTTTTGCCTGCGCAAAAAGAGAGATGTTTTTCATTATTGAAATAATTTCTGAAACATCCGAATCATAGGGATAAAAAGTGTATGAATCTACTGCTCCGCCGGAAGCTTTTGCCAAAGATTTTTTTATACTCTGTATAAAATCATTTTTTTCTCCAACCTCAGGACCAAGAAGAAGGTAAGTCTGCATAGGGAGTCGCGAATTTTTTGCCTCAGTCATAACTTCTCATTATAAAAATAAGCTTTCCAAGAATTTTTACATTTTGTGTATAAATCGGAGGATAAACAGGATTTTCTGCTTTAAGTTTTATTCTATTTGTTTCTTTATAAAATTTTTTAAGAGTAATTGCTTCATCATTTAGAGAAGCTACCACAATATTTCCATTCTCTGCATTTGACTGCATGACAAAAAATGCAATATCTCCTTCGAGTATTCCCGCATCCTTCATGCTGTCTCCTTTTACACGGAGCGCAAAATGTTGCCCTTTTTTCAAAAACTTGGCAGGAATAGAGACAAAGCCTTCAAGATTTTCTTCTGCGAGAAGAGGGATACCTGCCGCAACATTACCAAGAATGGGTATAGTTATAAGTTCATCTACTTCTACAGTTTTAATAATTTCAATAGAACGCGATCTTCTTAGATTGCACTTAATAGCTTCTTTTTTCTCAAGTGCTTTAACATGGTCATAAGCAGCTTTTACCGAAATTTTAAAATTATCAGCTATTTCGCGCATGGTTGGTAAATAGGATTTTTTACTCTTGTAATCCTTTATAAATTCCAGAACTTCTGCCTGTCTGTTTGTTAGAGTTTTCATTTTATATCAATCCCCAGTTTCTTTATTTTCTGGTGAAGGTTCCCAGGATAAACACCCATTTCTTTTGCAGTCCTTGCGATATTATAACCATTTTTTTCAAGTTTTTTAATAATAAAATTTTTTTCAAAAAAATCTTTTGCATCATTTAATGCAAGCTCAGAATCAAAAAATATAGGAATTTCTCCGGGCTCTCCCTTTTCCTCAACAGAAGGAGCATTGATTATCTGCGTTTCATCAAGATAATATTTTACTGTCTCCGGAGATATAACAGTTTCATCGCTCATTACAGATATTCTTTGCAAAACATTTTTAAGTTCTCTTATGTTGCCTGGCCATGGATATTGTTTTAAAATATTACACCCTTCCTCGGAAATTGTTTTTTCTGTTGCAATTTCTCCGGAATGTTTTCCTCTGTTATATTTTTTAAGAAAATAAGTTACAAGCAGCGGAATATCTTTTTTCCTGTCACGCAGGGCAGGAACATTAATAGGTATAACATTTAACCTAAAGTATAGATCTTCCCTGAATCTCCCTGCCTTTACTTCCGCAGCAACATCTTTATTTGTAGCGCATATTATTCTTACATCAACCTGAATACTTTTTTCACTTCCAACTCTTTCAAACCTCATTTCCTGAACAGCGCGTAAAACTTTGGACTGGGCGTTTAAAGACATATCTGCAATTTCATCAAGAAAAAGGGTTCCCTTATCTGCGAGCTCAAATTTCCCTTTTCTGCCCGCAACCGCACCTGTAAAAGAACCTTTCTCATGCCCAAAAAGTTCGCTTTCAATAAGCGAATCCGGTATTGATGCGCAGTTAACTTCAACAAACGGTTGATTGCGCCTGTTGCTTTCTCTGTGGATTTCGCGCGCCACAAGTTCTTTGCCTGTTCCGTTCTCTCCTGTAATCATTATGCTTGCATCAGATGTTGCCACCTGACTAACTGTTTTTCTTATCTTCTCTATTTGAGGGCTTGAGCCTGTTATCCTGTTGTCTTCAAAAAACAATGATTCTTTTAATTCCCTGTTTTCTTTTTTCAGATGTTCCAGTTTTAATGCATTTTTTACTACAGTAATAACCTTATCAAGGGAGAGCGGTTTTTCAAGAAAATCAAAAGCTCCCTTTTTAACAGCTTTTACCGCCATATCGATATTTCCATGACCTGATATAACAACAACTTCAATATCAAGAGTTGTTTTTTTGATCTTATCCAGCACTTCCATGCCGCCCATTCCTGGCAGCCACACATCGAGTATTATTAAATCAAAAATTCCGCTTTCAGCTTTTTTAAGCCCTTCATGCCCATCTTTTGCGCTATCAACAGAATAGCCTTCGTCTTCGAGTATACCGGATAATACTTCCCTTATATTTTCTTCATCATCAATTATCAATATTTTGTTCATTATCTACTCCAAACGGCAGGTCAATAAAAAATGTACTTCCAACTTCTTTTTCTGTTTCAAACCATATTAAACCATTATGGTCAAAAATAATTCTTTCAACAATAGCAAGACCCAGACCTGTTCCTTTTTCTCTTGTTGTAAAATACGGGGAAAATATTTTGTCGGCAATTTCTTTATCTATACCGCGGCCTGTATCGGCAATCTGAATTCTGAAGAATGGCCTGCTTTCTTTTATGATTTTATCTGTTCTTATGCGAATAATGCCTTCCCCATCCATTGCATCGATAGCATTGGTAAAAAGATTAATAAGAACCTGCTTTATTTTTTCGTTGTCCGCAAGAATAACTATATCTTCATCTGAATTGGTAATATCAAAAACAATACTTTGCGATGAGGAAGAAAAAATATCGCAGGCCTCTTTTATGATTTCAGCCGGTTTTACAGGCAAAAGAACAAGGGGCGGCATTCTCGCAAAATCGCCAAACTCTTCCAGAAGACGATTTAATCTGTCAACTTCTGTTACAATAACTTTTACCGAAGAATTAAGAATTTTATCAAAGTTTGGATCATCGGAATTATATCTTCTTAGCATCCGCTCTGCGGAAAGTTTAATTGGAGTAATGGGATTTTTTATTTCATGAGCCATACGGCGGGCAATTTCTTTCCATGCGGTAATTTTGTCTGCCTGCATATTTTTCTTTCTAGAAGATTCGAGCTCTTTTATCATCTGGTTAAAAGAACTTATAAGAACCGAAATATTATCTCCGGGCCTTGCAAGAAGCCTGAATGAAAAATCGCCCTCTGCAACTCTCCTCGTAGCTTCTTCAAGTTGTACAATAGGATGAAGAATTTCTTCTGCCAACCTAAAGCTTACAATTATGGATAGCAGAAAAATCGGCAAGCTGAAAAAAATAACCACACTCAGAATTATAAGCCTGAATATAGCCTGATAATTTTCAAGCTGGAAAAAAATATCATAGGATGATGTAAGGTTTTCTGCTTTGGCATCAAACCTTTCAGGAAGAAATGAGCTAAAGATAACAGAATAAACTATCCCCTTGCTTCTTAAAAAACCCTGCGCTCTTAAAACAGTAACATCTTCTATTGTATCTTTTGCAAGGAGCCCTCTTCCAACAGAAGATACTCTATAATCCGGGATTCTCCCCCCTTCTTGCCCATTAAAGTAAATTGTTCTTCCATCTTTAAGAACCTGCATACTTGAGATAAACGGAAAACTTTCTTTATACATTATCCAGGCTCTTTCCGGATCGCCGGGAATAAAATTCGCAGCATAAATAAAAAACGGAGAATCTATAGCTGCTTCAAGAGCAACAGACCTTTCCTTATAATAATCCATGGCAATTTCAAGCCCCCCTTTTACAGCGCCTGAGTGCTCTTTTGCAAGCCATGATTTCATAACAATATCGATAAAGTTTATTGAAAGAACTGCCTGCGGTATCGCAGAGACAAAAGCAACAAAGGAGAAAAAAAGAATCAACTTGATTTTAAAAGTAGCGCCTGCTTTTTTTCTTTTTGTATCCCGTATTACTTTTACAATATTTACTACAATGTTTCCCGCAAGAAAAATAGGGAGCACTATTGCAAAAGGGAGCAAAATAAATCGCGCGGGGACATCGTCGGTAGAGAGATCATTCATTATTTGTCTTGACAGAAACAGTATTAAAAAAATTATGAATGCATAAATAAAGAGTATGCTTAAAAGACCTGCCCTTGATTTTATAAGAGGATAAGGCCCTTTCATTAGTTTATCCTGAATGTTCCAACTTTTATCCAGTCAGTCTTTGTTATAATACCGGGAATAATATCGGACAAAAGATTAAGAGGGGGAATTAACTTGATTACTTTCATTTCAATACGGCTTAATATATAATACTCTCCTTTTTCGGCACGGCTCATATCTATTCTAATATCATCAGCAGAAAAAAATGTATCAAAAAAAGATTTTTCATCCTCTTTTCTTAATTTCTGTCCATCAGATTTTACTATTTTAAAAATTCTGTTTACCGGATCTCTTGTTGCGACATAAGATACAGAATTGTCCTTTTCAAGCCGGTCCCCAAGAAAACTAAGAAAACGCTTTTTATTTTGATATACCTTGATAATGAATTCAATTTCTGCCCTGTGCCCTATTTCCATTGAATCCAATATACTGCCGGCTTTCACTGGAGGAGTTCTTATTGAACAGATCAAAAGATTGCTATCATCCAGTTTATATGACACCTCCATGGCAGAGATATTAAATAACGGAAAAAATAATATAAAAAGCAAAAAGACAAAACTATTCTTCTTCAAATTTGTTCTCAAATAATTTATATAATGCTTCAACTGCAGCCTCTTCATCATCGCCCTCTGCAATTATTTTTAACTCTGTTTTAAATGTTGCAGCCAGCGCTATTATGCCCATAATAGATTTCGCATTTATTTCATCACCATCTTTTTCTATCTTTATATCAGAATTAAATTTATTGGCAAGTTTTACTATGCTCGCAGCAGGTCTTGCATGAATACCCGCCCTGTTTTTTACAACAACATCTTTTTCAATCATCTGATTATTTCTCCATAATTCTATTCATTAGAGTCGCCGGCAGAATCAGTTTCCAGCCATTTCATTACATTCCGATTAAATTCTCTTGCGGAGTAATACCCCATTTGTTTTAATCTTTCATTCTTTGCAGCTGTTTCAATTAATATTGGTATATTACGTCCTGGCTTTACAGGCACTATAAGGCATGGCACATGAACACCCAATATCTCTTCTGTCATTTCAGTTGTCCCGATTCTATCATATATTTTATCAGGATCCCATGTCTCAAGATTAATAATAAGCTGTATCTGTTCGGAATCGCGTATTGAGCCTACTCCAAACAAATGAGTAATATTAATTATTCCAAGTCCCCGTATTTCCATATGGTGGCCAAAAAAAGCATTTGCGCCTCTCCCCTCCAGATAGTTTCCTCTTGCCCGCTTTATTTCAACAAGGTCATCGGCAATAAGGCTATGTCCTCTTTCTATAAGTTCAAGAGCTGCTTCGCTTTTTCCAACCCAACTTTTACCTTTTATCAAAATACCTATCCCAAAAACTTCTACAAACACACCATGAACAACCTGCTGCGGAGCAAAAATATTTTCAAGCACTCTGATAAGCCTGCCCAAAAATTCAGGGGAAGGAAGCGGCGACTGCAGAATCGGACACTTTGCTTTTTCTGCCTGCTCAATAAAAAAACCTTCCGGAGTTGCGCCATACGGGAATATACAACATGGAAAAGGAAAAGTAAAAAACTTTTCTATTGAAGCCATATTATTTTCCTCTATTATCTTTTTTATAAACGCAAATTCCCCTCTTCCAAAAATCTGAATACGTTGGTATGCAAAATTATCAAAATATCCCGCAAGTTCAAGGCCAGGCCTGTCAATATGCGGCACAGTTATTTCCCGCCCAAGCCCTTTTCGACCTGCTATACATTTTAGCTGCAAGTCGTCATTTTCCTTAAGGTCAAGGCTGAGCAGATCAAGTACTGTTATCTTTTTCATACTATATTATCTTATAACAAGAAAGTGAATAATGGAAGAGAACTTGGCAAAAAGCTCCCTTCCGGACGAGGTGTTGATAAAAAAATCACACTTTTTCAGAGTGATCCTGTATTTTTTCTTTTTCTTTTGAAACTTTATTTCTTATTTTTTCTATTATTGCATCTATTCCATCATAAAGATCATGATTTTCCACTTTTATATGATGGCTTAATCCCCATCTAAAGTTGATATTTGTAGAAATAGCATAAATCCCCTTATCCCGCTCAATTCTAAAAAGCATATCCACAATCATGTCTGATGCAAAATCAAGCTTTTTTACTTTTTTTTCAATTTGCTCGGTTGTTCTTTCAGTTACCTCATAATGAATCCCTTTAATCTCTAAATTCATAATTTTCTCCTTAGTTTAAAGTTACCTTTCATATGAAGAGGCTATATCAAGCTCCTTTCTGTATTTAGCGATTGTCCTCCTTGCAATTTTTATTCCTTTCTTTTCTTTAAGAAAATCGGCAATAATTTGATCTGACAAATGTTTTCTTTTACCTTCCTCCTCAATTATATCTTTTATAATATGTTTAACACTTACACGGGAAACTGTTTTTTTCTTGCTGTCTGTCCTTGAAAGGGAAGTTGAAAAAAAATGTTTTATTTCATATATTCCCCAGTCAGTCTGAATATACTTTTTATTGGAAATTCTTGAAATTGTAGTTTCGTGTACTCCCACCTGCTCTGAAATATCTTTTAATGTAAGCGGCGCCAGAAATTTAGGCCCTTTTATAAAAAAGCCTTTCTGAAAATGGACTATGGCCCCTGCTGTTTTTAAAAGAGTATGGTTCCTTAAGTGGACATTACCAATAAATAACTCTGCTTCTTTAATTTTTGAATTAACAAATTTAACAGTTTTTTTATCTGCTATTTTTTTTCTGTTTTTATAAATTTCGAAAAAATCAGAATTTATCTTCAGAGCCGGAACCTCTTCTTCGTTAAGTTTAATAACAACTTCGTCATTTAAAACAGTTATCATTAAATCAGGTATTACATATATTGTAGCTTCTGTTGAAAATTGCCTTCCGGGAAAAGGGTTTAATGTCTTGATATAATCAAGGGCATTTATTACTTTTTTTACACTGCTTTTTATTTCTTTTGCTATTTCTTTATATTTTCCTTTTTCCAGAAGCTCAAAATAGTTCTCGATAATTTCAACTACCTTAGGAGGTCTGGATTTATCTATTTTCGCCTGAACAATAAGAGATTCTTTAAAATTATCTGTGCATGTCCCATTGGGATCAAGCACTCTTACAAGAGATATAGCTTCTTTAATATCTTTGGAACCATATCCTTTGGCAAGAATTTTGATTTTTTCAATATTAAAACCATCTTCATTAAGATTTTGTATAAGCAATTTTCCTATTTCCAAAATTGTTTTTTTAACCGGCTGTACAAGAAGCTGCTCCAGAAGGTGATCCTGTAACGACGGCGGACGGGACAGCGCCCCTTCTATAAACATTCTTTTGCTGTCATTATTACTGTCGATTTGCGAAAAAGCTCCGGAATCGGAAATCTCTTCGGAATAATCATCCCCTTCGCTGCTTTTTTTGGAGATATCATCAAGTGAAAGATCGCGATTGTGTTCTACTGTTTCCAGCGCAGGATTTTTTTCAACTTCTTCGTCTATTTTTGCCTTGAGCTCCTGAACAGGCAGAGCCAACAGTTGTATTGTTTGATACATCTGAGGACTCATTTTCATCTTTTGTTCCTGCATCAATACAGGTTTTTGATATTGCAATGATAACTCCAAAAGTATAATGATACAAAATCAAGAATCAATCCTTTATAATTAAATTTAGAATCACAATTTGATTTTGTCAATGAATATTTGAAAAGGAATATTTCTCACAGGAGCGCCAAATTTGCGAACATGGCTAAAACTTACATTGAAAAATTCCTGCCAAGGTAAATGTGCCGGGCCTGTTCATTGGCAAGAATATCTTCCCGTGACCCGCTTGTAAGTATTTCCCCCAAATTTATAATATATGATCTGTTGGTTATTTCAAGCGTATCTCTTACATTATGATCTGTAATAAGTATTCCTATCCCTTTTGTTGCAAGTTTTTTAACAATTTGCTTGATCTCATATACAGCAATAGGATCAATTCCGGCAAAAGGCTCATCAAGAAGAAGATATGAAGGTTTTATAGCAAGAGCTCGCGCGATTTCGGTACGCCTCCTCTCTCCTCCGGAAAGGGTAAAAGCCATTTGTTTTCTTATCGAAGATATCCCAAGCTCAAAAAGAAGAGATTCAAGGATTTCGTTTTTCTCGCTTTGTTCTATATCTTTGCGTGTTTCAAGTATTGCTTTTATATTATCTTCTACTGTAAGTTTTCTGAAAATTGATGTTTCCTGAGGCAGGTATGATATTCCAAGCCTTGCCCTCTTATACATTGGATAAGCCGATATATCAACATGTCCCAAATAAACACGGCCTGTTGTTGGTTTTATAAATCCTACAATAAGATAGAATACTGTTGTTTTTCCTGCGCCATTCGGCCCAAGAAGACCTACAATTTCTCCTCTCTCCATAGAAAAACTTACATCATCAACAGCTACTTTTTTCCTGTAAACTTTTTTAAGCCCTTCAACACCCAGCATTGTCTGGCTTGTTCTACTTCCTGTCAATTATTGCTCCTGACTGCTTTTTAATTGCATCTGCTGTAACTACAACCATTTTATTCACTTGATTCACTTGCTTCTGCTTTTTCGCTATTTTCATCTTCATCATCGTCATCATGTATTAATCCGGAAACCCTGCCCTCAAGCGAGATTTCATCTGTATCAAGATTTATCGTTATCTTAAGCGCTCTGTACTCATCCCCTTTCCAGTAAACAAAAGGGAGCCCCGAAAGATCCAGGATATTGGTTTTTCTGTTATAAAGAGCGAATTCAGCGCGGCACGCCATATCTTCTTTTAATATTCTAACGCCTATCTGTATAGTGGCAATTTCTGTTTTTCCCAAATATTCAAGGTAATCGCCCTTTACTATTACCTCGTTTCTGAAGTCTTCCATTACAACAGAACCTTCGAGCCTGGAAATATCTTCTATTCTATCAAAGACCATTTTATCCGCTACTATGTTGAGTCCTTTTTTACTATCCTGCACTTTTACTATTCCGGTACATTCCGCAAAACGATAGTTGTTTCCATACAACTCTATTTTGGTCGCGCTTATTACCGTAGAACCTGATACTATTTTTGCATTTCCGGAAAGTATTGTATACTCTTTGCCTTTTGACATTACCGATGAAAAGTTATCACCATTAAATGTAAAAGTATCTGCTATGCAATAATTTCCCGAAATTATAAAAATTATAAAAAAAAATAAAGAATTGTTTTTTTTATTCATGAGTTAATTATTCTTCATCCTCATCTTCGGAAACATAAAATCCCTTTACCCCGCCCTCAAAATTAAAACTGTTATTGGAAGCTTTGGAATTAAATCCCCTGCCCATAATATAAGAGCCGTTTTCTTTTCCTATAGTTATTTCTTTTTCAAAATCAGATGCAAGAATCTTCTCTTTTCCATCCCAGGACATTGAATCTCCTTCAATGTAGTAGCCCTGCTGCAAAGATTCAATCCTGAAAGATTTGTCAAATTCCATATTTTCGGTATTGGAGTAATAACTTGCGTTACCTACTTCTCCTTCGGTTGCTGTTTCGCCTGTTTTGTCATATTCAACAAACTGAATATTTGTAAAAACCGTGAGTTTTTTCTTGTCATAAGCCTCTGCTCTTTCGGCTTTCAAACTATAGGCTATGGTACCTCTTTTTACTACTGTTTCTTCTAAATTAATAACAATAGCATTGGGTGTTCCGCCGGAAATCTCTTCATCGACCATTGCTTCTTTATAGTCAAAGCTGCATGCCGTTGAAAACCCAAGTAGTAGAAGAATTATAAACTTAATAAAAAAGAGATAATAATTATTTCGCATTCTCCTTGCTCGCCTTTACAAATTGCACAAAGAGCGGATGCGGAGAAAAAGGTTTTGATTTAAATTCCGGGTGATATTGAACTCCTATGCCCCACTTATGATCTGACCATTCAACCGATTCCACAAGCGATTCATCAAGAGTATATCCGCTTATTACAAATCCCGCATCTCTGAAAGCATCTCTGTATTTATTTGAAAATTCATATCTGTGTCTGTGTCTTTCTGTAATTACTTCTTCTTTATATACATCAAAAATTTTTGTGTCATGAATAAGTTTTGTATCGCCGTTTCCAAGCTTCATTGTTCCTCCATAAAGCTTGGTATCTATCTGCTCTTCGAGAAGGCTTATAACAGGATATGGTGAATCATGGGAAAATTCCGTACTATTCGCATTTTCAAAGCCAATTACATTTCTTGCATACTCAATAACCATTATTTGCATTCCAAGGCATATTCCAAAATAAGGTATATTGTTTTCCCTTACATACTTTACAGCCTGGATCATTCCTGTAACGCCTCTTTGTCCAAAGCCGCCGGGGACAAGAACACCTGATATACCGTCAAAAATCTTTTTAATTCCATTTTCATCTTTTCCGATTTTTTCAAGTTCTTCGGAATCTATTTTTATTACTTCGACTTTTACATTGTTTGCTATTGAAGCATGGAAAATAGCTTCAACAATTGATTTATATGTATCATTAAGATGAATATATTTTCCTACAAGGGCGATCTTTACTATCTGGGTCGCGCTTTTAAAACTGTTTACAACACTTTCCCACTGGCTCAAATCTATATTGTCTGCATTTTTGATATTAAGTTTTTCTATTGCAATTTTATCAAGATTCTGCTTGTGATAAACAAGCGGAATTTCATAAATCGTTGAAGTAATATCATGTGCGGAAATTACGGCATTATCATCCACATTTGTAAAAAGAGCGATTTTTTTCTTCATGCTGTCGGTAAGCTCAACTGTAGCGCGGCAAAGAAGAATATCGGGCTGGATACCAAGCTCCCTTAGAACTTTTACAGAATGCTGGGTAGGCTTTGTTTTGAATTCTCCTCCTGTAACTTCCGGCACAAGAGTAAGATGGACATAGGCAACATTTTCTCTCCCTATATCATGCCTGAACTGTCTTGCAGCTTCAATGAATGGAATAGATTCAATATCTCCAACTGTTCCGCCAATCTCTACTATTGTGACATCAACATCCGGAGATTCTCCTATTGCGAAAATCCTGCTTTTTATTTCATCTGTAATATGAGGTATTACCTGGACTGTTCTTCCAAGATAGCGGCCTTCCCTCTCTTTTTGTATAACTGTCTGGTAAATCTGTCCGGTTGTCATTGAATTTGCCCTGGTTAGAGGAATACTGGAAAATCTTTCATAATTACCCAGATCAAGATCAGTCTCTGCACCATCTGCAGTAACATATACCTCTCCATGCTGATAAGGGCTCATTGTTCCTGGATCTACATTTATATATGGATCAGCTTTTATAAACCTTATTCTTAACTTCCGGCATTCAAGCAAACTACCAAGAGAAGATGCTGCAATACCTTTTCCAAGACTCGAACAGACACCGCCTGTTACAAATATATATTTATTCATATAACTGATTATTTTATACTGTTTTGAGAATGTCAATTACTTAAAAAATCCAATTTAAAATGGTGTTAATAAACAACCTTGACCTGAAGCTGCCAGCCAAAAGGTGGCGCAGCAGGCAGAAGTTATGTTTATTCCAACAGGTATGGATTGTAAACAGGTTTACTCAGCAGACCAACTATCCAAAGCATAGCTAATTTAACACATAAAAGATGGAGTCTGCTGCGCAAAAGTGCAGAAAGAATAAAAAACCAAATGTCAAAAAAACAAATTGACAATACTCCTTAAAGAACTATACTTATAATTAGCCATGTCATTTGCAATTACCGATGCTGATTTCGAAAAAATGAAAAGCTTTATATATGAAAAAAGTGGAATACATTTCTCCGAAATCAATAGACCTATATTAGAGAGCAGACTCAAAGAAAGACTCAAATTAGCAAACCTTGAAACTGTGGATGCTTACTATAAGCTTATAACAGGCAATGAAGAAGAGATGAAAATTCTTCTTGATTCTGTTACAACAAATCTTACAAGATTTTTCAGAAACCAGGGACACATGGATGCTTTTGAGCGCTATATTATTCCCGAACTTGTAGCTTATAAAAAGAAAAAAGGTAGTTCCACTATAAAAATTTGGAGCGCAGGATGCTCAACAGGGGAAGAGCCTTATACGCTTGCCATGATAATTGCAGAAATTCTGCCTAAAGACTTTACAGCATCTATTATTGCTTCGGATTTAAGCCTTAAATCGCTTATGACAGCAAAAACAGGATTTTATCAGGAAACCCGTATGGCAGGTATACCTGATAATTATCTTTCAAAATATTTTGAAAAGACAAAAGATGGGTATCAAATTGTAGAAAAATTACAAAAAATGATCCGCTTTGACTACCACAACCTAAAATTTGACAGCGGTCTCAAAGACCTTGATATTATCTTTTGCAGAAATGTAATAATTTATTTTGATGAGGCTGCGCAGGAAAATGTTATTACTAAATTCTGGGATTCGTTAAGTAATCATGCTTATCTTGTAATAGGGCATTCGGAATCTCTTTTTGGTATGAAAACTAAATTTCAATTCCAAAAAACAGACTGGGCAACCTTTTATACAAAAATGATTAATTAATCTTTTATACTTAGGAAAAAATTGTGGAAGATAAAATAAAAGTTCTTGTAGTAGATGACTCTGCTCTTATGAGATCTCTTATAAGCAAAATGATTGAAACCCAGGAAGATATGACTGTTGTGGGAACAGCTATGAATGGGGTATTTGCTCTTAAGAAAATTCCTGATTTAAATCCCGAAATAATAATACTTGATCTTGAAATGCCTGAAATGAATGGAATTGAATTTTTAAAAGAACGGGAAAAAAGAGGAATAAAAATACCTGTTATTATACTCTCTTCTATAGCAGAAAAAGGGGCAAGAATTACCTTTGAAGCTCTTTCTCTTGGCGCTTCGGACTTTATAACAAAACCTTCGGGAGCAATTTCTCAAAATATATCAGATGTTGCAACCCAACTTATTTCAATAATCAGAATATATACAGGCAGAAAAGAAAAGCCTATAAAAGAACCGATAAAAGAAAAAATAGCCCCTGCCATACAACCTCTTCAACCAAAAATGAAAGAAGCTCCGGTTGTTCATACTTCCGGAAAAATAGATATAGTTGCAATAGGAATTTCAACAGGAGGGCCCAATGCTCTCAGGATTTTACTTGCAGAAATCAAAGAAGATTTCAAAGTTCCAATAGTAATAGTCCAGCATATGCCTGAAGGGTTTACAGCAGAATTTGCAAAGAGCCTAAAAAGAATATGCCCTCTTGAAGTAAAAGAAGCTGAAGATAATGATGTTATTGCAAGGGGAAAAGTGCTTATTGCGCCCGGCAATAAACATCTAAAAATAGAAAGAAGACAGTTTGGCAATGTAGCTGTAATGAATAGCAATGACACGGTAAACGGACACAGGCCTTCTGTAGGAGTTCTTTTTGATTCAGTTGCTGAACTATACGGCAACAGGGCAATGGGAGTCATAATGACAGGAATGGGTCGTGATGGCTCTGCGGAAATTGGCAATATTTATAAAGCAGGCGGTTATACAATAGCCCAGGATGAAAAATCTTCAATAGTATTTGGAATGCCTCGCGTAGCAATTGAATTTGGTTGTATAAATAAAATTTTGTCTTTGAATGATATGGCAAAATACATAACCAATTATATTTCCTGATAAAGAGTTTTAGTATGGGTTGGTTTGGCAAGCTTATAGGCGGAACAACAGGCTTTTTTATTGGCGGCCCCATAGGCGCTGTTCTTGGCGCTGTTATAGGACACAGTTTTGATAAGAGGTCAGAGCTCCAGGAAGACAGATACAAAAAAACCAATAATTGGAACAGCGGAAAATCACAAACATTTTCAACCAACGACCAGTCCCAAATGATATTTTTTGTAGCAACATTTTCCATGCTTGGAAAAATGGCTGCTGCCGATGGCACAGTATCAAACATAGAGATAAGAACCATAGAAGATTTTATAGACAGAAATCTGCGCCTGAACATTGCCGAAAAACAGTTTGCAATGAGAATTGTAAACACATCTGCGGCATCAAACGAACCATTTGAAAAATTCGCGCAGCAGTTCTATTCCCTGTTTTACAACCAGCCTCAGATGCTGCGAACAATGTATGATATACTTTACAAAGTAGCGACTGCAGATAATATATTAGCCAGAGATGAAGAAAAAATTCTTGATTCAGCGACGAGAATTTTCAATTTGAAAAGCAGAGAAAGTAACGCAAGCTACACCAGCAGCAGCGCAAGCAGCAACGATAAAAACTATTCTATTTTAGACTGCAAAAAAACAGACAGCATTGATACAATAAAATCAGCATATAAAAAACTTGTTAAAGATTTTCACCCCGATGCTATTGCTTCAAAGGGGCTTCCGGAAGAGTTCACAAAATTTGCTTCGCAAAAATTCAGGGAAATAAATCAGGCTTATGAAGAAATCAGAAAAGAACGCAACTTCTGATATAAAGCTTGTTTTTTTCTGCGGCAATCCGGGAAAAGAGTATGCAAAAACCCGCCACAATGCAGCCTGGATGG
>Ga0123353_10006445_pt1 | contig 15620 bp, 11 predicted proteins | sample TergutLab28metaG_3_FD_92763 | JGI IMG/M metagenome (GOLD analysis project Ga0123353, IMG submission 92763) | Labiotermes labralis P3 segment gut microbial communities from Petit-Saut dam, French Guiana - Lab288 P3 | ecosystem: Host-associated > Arthropoda: Insects > Digestive system > Gut ... | reverse complement strand
CAACATCGCGATGACGGTCAAGCTGATCGCGCCGATCGCCATGGAAGAAGGTCTGCGCTTCGCCATCCGCGAAGGCGGCCGTACCGTCGGCGCCGGCGTCGTTGCCAAGGTCATCGAGTAAGCGGCAGTAAGCAGGTTTGAGGCGCTTCGGGCAACCGAGGCGCCTTGGTGTTTTCGCAGGGGTGTAGCTCAATTGGTAGAGCAACGGTTTCCAAAACCGTAGGTCGGGGGTTCGATTCCCTCCGCCCCCGCCATTCTTTATGAAGATCGTGGAACGTCATGGCTGACAAAATCAAGTTCGCGCTGGCGCTGGTAATTCTGGTGGCCGGCGTGGCTGGTTTCTACCTGCTCGCCGATCAGGCGATGATTTTGCGCGTCCTGGCGGTTCTCGCCGGTTGCGTGCTGGCTATCGTGGTGGCTTGGCGGACCGAGCCGGGCCAGCGCTTCTTCATCTTCGCCAACGAAGCCGTGATCGAGGTCAGGAAGGTGGTCTGGCCGACGCGCCGGGAAACCATGCAGATGACTGGCGTCGTTTTCGCCTTTGTTGTCGTGATGGCCCTGTTCCTCTACCTGACCGACAAGAGCCTGGAATGGGTGTTGTATGACCTCGTGCTGGGCTGGAAGAAATCATGAGTAAACGCTGGTACGTCGTGCATGCCTATTCCGGCTTCGAGAAGAGCGTGATGCGCGCCATTCAGGAGCGCATCAATCGCCTCGACATGCAGGACAAGTTCGGCCGCATCCTGGTGCCGGTCGAGGAAGTCGTCGAAATGAAGGGCGGCCAGAAGGCCATTTCCGAACGCAAGTTCTTCCCCGGCTATGTGCTGGTGGAGATGGAGATGGACGACGATTCCTGGCATCTGGTGAAAAACACGCCCAAGGTCACCGGCTTTGTCGGTGGTACCGCGACCAAGCCGACGCCGATTTCCGAGAAGGAAGTCGACAAGATCATGCAGCAGATGCAGGAAGGCGTCGAGAAGCCGCGTCCCAAGGTGCTGTTCGAGACCGGCGAAGTGGTGCGGGTCAAGGAAGGTCCGTTTACCGATTTCCACGGTTCGGTCGAGAACGTTAATTACGAAAAGAGCCGTCTGCGCGTCTCGGTAACCATTTTTGGCCGCGCCACGCCGGTCGAGCTGGAATTCGGTCAGGTCGAGAAGGCCTGACCAAGCAGGGGCCAGCCGAAGGCCCGGTGTTTCGGCAAGAGGAGCGCCAGTAACGGGGTGTTGATTCCGTGAAAGCGCGTCAGCACTCATCACTCAGGAGTCAACATGGCCAAGAAAATTATTGGCTACATCAAGCTGCAAGTGCCCGCGGGCAAAGCCAATCCCTCGCCGCCGATCGGTCCCGCCCTCGGCCAGCGCGGTCTCAACATCATGGAATTCTGCAAGGCCTTCAATGCCCAGACTCAGGGCATGGAGCCGGGCCTGCCCATTCCTGTCGTGATTACCGCCTTTGCCGACAAGTCCTTCACCTTCGTGATGAAGACGCCGCCGGCGACCATCCTCATCAAGAAGGCGGCCGGCATCAAGTCCGGTTCGGCCAAGCCGCATACCGACAAGGTCGGCAAGATCACTCGCGCTCAGGCCGAGGAAATCGCCAAGGCCAAGCAGCCCGACCTGACGGCTGCCGATCTGGAAGCGGCGGTGCGCACCATCGCCGGCTCCGCCCGCTCGATGGGCGTCACGGTGGAGGGACTGTAATCATGGCTCAGCTTACGAAGAAACAGAAAGCCCTGCAGGGCAAGATCGTCGCCCAGAAACTCTACCCGGTGCAGGAAGCCCTGACGCTGGCCAAGGAAACCGCGACCGCCAAGTTTGACGAATCGATCGACGTTGCCGTCAATCTCGGCGTCGATGCGCGCAAATCCGACCAGGTCGTCCGCGGCTCGGTCGTGCTGCCGGCCGGTACCGGCAAGTCGGTGCGCGTCGCCGTGTTCGCCCAGGGCGATAAGGCCGAGGCGGCCAAGGCGGCCGGCGCCGAAGTCGTCGGTTTCGACGATCTGGCGGCCGACGTCAAGGCGGGCAAGCTCGATTTCGACGTGGTCATCGCCACCCCGGACGCCATGAAGGTGGTCGGCCAGCTCGGCCAGATACTCGGCCCGCGCGGTTTGATGCCGAACCCGAAGGTCGGCACGGTGACCATGGATGTCACCACCGCCGTCAAGAACGCCAAGGCCGGTCAGGTTCAGTACCGCACCGACAAGGCCGGCATCATCCATGCCACGATTGGTCGCGCTTCCTTCACGGTCGACAGCCTGGAGCAGAACCTGAAGGCGCTGATCGAGGCGCTGAACAAGGCCAAGCCGGCTTCTTCCAAGGGCCAGTATCTGCGCAAGATCGCCGTTGCCGCCACCATGGGGCCGGGCGTGCGCGTCGATCAAGCCACGCTCTTTGGCTGATAAGTACTTTGGGCCGTCGCCAGCCATTTCGATGGTCGGCGGCGGATCGTCAAAGACCGCAGGTGCTCTTCGGAGCTTAATGGCGTAAGCGTCCTGCGTAGACGGTGCCCCAGAACAGGATTTTTTGCCGACCGGCAACGGGCGGCACGGTTTCTGGTTCAGGTCGCCGTGGGTGCGGCGGAGAATTTTCTTCGCCGTGTTATGACTTGAAAAGGAGGAAAGACCCGTGGGTCTCAATCTGAACGACAAAAAAGCTGTCGTGGCTGAGGTGTCGGCACAAGTGGCCAATGCCCAGACGATCGCGATTGCCGAGTATCGCGGCATTGCGGTCGGCGACCTGACCGTGTTGCGCAGGAAGGCGCGCGAGTCGGGCGTTTATCTGCGCGTGCTGAAAAACACCCTGGTGCGTCGCGCCGTGGACGGCACGCCGTTTGCCGGCCTCGCCGAGCACATGGTTGGGCCGCTGATTTATAGCGTGTCCGCCGACCCGGTGGCTGCCGCGAAGGTGCTCAACGACTTCGCCAGAAGCAACGACAAGCTGGTACTCAAGGCCGGTTCCTATGCCGGCAAGGTGCTCGACAAAGCCGGTGTGCTGGAGCTTGCCTCCATCCCCAGCCGCGAAGAGCTGCTTTCCAAGCTGCTGTTCGTCATGCAGGCTCCGGTGTCCGGCTTTGCCCGTGCCCTGGGCGCCCTGGCGGCGCAGCGCGAAGGCGCCGCCGCTTGATCCCTGCCGCATATTGAACTGATTTAGGAGTTTATTGAAATGGCTATTAGCAAAGAAGACATCCTGGAAGCCGTCGGCTCCATGACCGTGATGGACCTGAATGACCTGGTCAAGGCATTCGAAGAGAAGTTTGGCGTTTCCGCCGCCGCCGTCGCCGTTGCCGGCCCGGCCGCTGGTGCTGCCGCCGCCGCCGAAGAACAGACCGAGTTCACCGTCATCCTGACGGGCGCCGGCGAGAAGAAGGTCGAAGTCATCAAGGTCGTCCGCGCCGTGACCGGCCTGGGCCTGAAGGAAGCCAAGGATCTGGTCGACGGTGCGCCGAAGCCGGTCAAGGAAGGCATCGCCAAGGCCGACGCCGAGGCCCTCAAGAAGCAACTGGAAGACGCAGGCGCCAAGGTCGAGGTCAAGTAATCGGCAGGCTTTTGCAGGCTGGCGGTTCGTCCGCCAGCCTTTTTCCGTGTTTTTCGCACAGGTTTTACCGTTCCGAAAAAGCGAACTTGAATCAACCGGCAAACGCAAACGCAGCTTTCCTCCTTCCTGCCGGGGAGGGGAGCGCGTTTGCGCTTGCCTGTTTCGATGGCTTCACTGTTTGATTTCACCCGCCCGGAGTTACCATGACTTACTCCTTCACCGAGAAAAAACGCATCCGCAAGAGCTTCGCCAAGCGCGCCAGCGTTCTTGACGTGCCCTTCCTGCTCGCGACCCAGCTCGAATCCTTCATGGCTTTCCTGCAGGCCGACACGCCTGCCGAAAGGCGCAAGAACGAAGGCTTGCAGGCAGCGTTCACCTCGATCTTCCCGATCGTTTCGCATTCCGGCAACGCCCGCCTGGAGTTCGTCAGCTACACGCTGGGCGAGCCGGCCTTTGACGTCACCGAGTGCCAGCAGCGCAGCCTGACTTTCGCCTCCTCGCTGCGCGCCCGCGTCCGCCTGGTCATCATGGATCGCGAGGCGCCGGAAAACGTCAAGGAGGTCAAGGAGCAGGAAGTCTACATGGGCGAGATTCCGCTCATGACCACCAACGGCTCCTTCGTCATCAACGGCACCGAGCGCGTCATCGTCTCCCAGTTGCACCGTTCGCCGGGCGTCTTCTTCGAGCATGACCGCGGCAAGACCCACAGCTCCGGCAAGTTGCTGTTCTCGGCGCGCGTCATTCCCTACCGCGGCTCCTGGCTGGATTTCGAGTTTGATCCGAAGGACAGCCTCTTCTTCCGCGTCGACCGTCGCCGCAAGATGCCGGTCACCGCGCTGCTCAAGGCCATTGGCATGAGCAACGAGGAAATCCTGTCCGAATTCTTCGATTTCGACACCTTCCTGCTGAGCAAGGACAGCGTCCAGTTCACCCTGGTTCCCGAGCGCCTGCGCGGCGAAGTGGCGCGCTTCGATTTCCTCGCCCCGGACGGCAAGCTCATCGTCGCCAAGGACAAGCGCATCACCGCCAAGCATATCCGCGACATCGACGCCGCCGGCCTGAAAGAAATCGCCGTGCCGGAGGATTTCATCCTCGGCCGCATCGTCGCCCGCAATATCGTCGATACCGCGACCGGCGAAATCGTCGCCAACGCCAATGACGAAATCACGGAAACCCTGCTCGCCAAGCTGCGCGAAGCCGGTATCGCCACGCTCGAAACGCTGTACATCAACGACCTCGATCGCGGCGCCTTCATTTCCAACACCCTGCGCGCCGACGAAACCGCCTCGCGTCAGGCGGCGCGCGTCGCCATTTATCGCATGATGCGTCCGGGCGAGCCGCCGACCGAGGAAGCCGTCGAAATCCTCTTCAACGGCCTGTTCTATTCCGACGAGCGCTACGACCTGTCGGGCGTCGGCCGCATGAAGTTCAACCGTCGCCTTGCCCGCGCCGATGTCATCGAGCACAAGGTCATGATCAAGGGGCTGGCCTCGCGCGCCGAAGCTGCCCTGCGCAATCTGGCCGAGGCTTCCGGCTTCAGCCTGGGGGCGATTCAGGATCTGGTCGGGCTGCTGCCCTACGGCGCGCGTGCTCTGGCCGAAAATATGCTGCGGGCCGACGCCGAGACGCTGGCGGCCAAGATCAAGCCGCTCGGCGTCAATGTCGAGGTGCGCGAGCAATTGACGCTGTCGCCGCGCGACATCGTCGACGTCATCAAGATTCTGGTCGAACTGCGCAATGGCCGCGGCGATATCGACGATATCGACCACCTTGGCAACCGTCGCGTGCGTTCGGTCGGCGAACTGGCCGAAAACCAGTTCCGCGCCGGTCTGGTGCGCGTCGAGCGCGCCGTCAAGGAGCGCCTGAGCCAGGCCGAGTCGGACAACCTGATGCCGCACGACCTGATCAACGCCAAGCCGATCAGCGCCGCCATCAAGGAATTCTTCGGTTCCAGCCAGTTGTCGCAATTCATGGACCAGACCAACCCGCTGTCGGAAATCACCCACAAGCGGCGCGTCTCGGCCCTTGGCCCGGGCGGCCTGACGCGCGAGCGCGCCGGCTTCGAAGTGCGCGACGTGCATCCGACCCACTATGGCCGCGTCTGCCCGATCGAAACGCCGGAAGGCCCGAACATCGGCCTCATCAATTCGCTGGCCCTGTTCGCTCGCGTCAACAATTACGGCTTTATCGAAACCGCCTACCGCAAGGTGGTCGATGGCCGGGTGAGCAACGAAATCGAGTACCTGTCGGCCATCGAGGAAGGCAACTACGTGGTTGCCCAGGCCAACGCCGCCCTCGGCGAGGACAACCGCCTCAGCGACGATCTGGTGACCTGCCGCGAGAAGGGCGAAACCATTCTCGCCGAGCCGTCGCGCGTGCATTACATGGACGTGGCGCCGGGCCAGATCGTTTCCGTCGCCGCCTCGCTGATCCCCTTCCTTGAGCACGACGACGCCAACCGCGCGCTGATGGGCGCCAACATGCAGCGTCAGGCCGTGCCCTGCCTGCGCCCGGAGAAGCCGCTGGTCGGCACCGGCATCGAGCGCACCGTCGCCGTCGACTCCGGCACCGCCGTTGTCGCCCGGCGCGGCGGCAAGGTCGACTATGTCGATGCCGGCCGCGTCGTGGTGCGCGTCAATGACGACGAAACCGTGGCCGGTGAAGTCGGCGTCGATATCTACAATCTGGTCAAGTACACCCGTTCCAACCAGAACACCAACATCAACCAGCGGCCGATGGTCAAGGTCGGCGACGTCATCGCCAAGGGCGACGTGGTTGCCGACGGCGCCTCGACCGACAAGGGCGAACTGGCGCTCGGTCAGAACATGCTGATCGCCTTCATGCCGTGGAACGGCTACAACTTCGAGGATTCGATCCTGATTTCCGAGCGCGTCGTCGCCGATGACCGCTACACCTCGATCCACATCGAGGAACTGACGGTCGTTGCCCGCGACACCAAGCTCGGCCCCGAGGAAATCACCCGCGACATCGCCTCGCTCGGCGAAGTCCAATTGTCCCGTCTCGATGACTCCGGCATCGTCTACATCGGCGCCGAAGTCGTCGCCGGCGACGTTCTGGTCGGCAAGGTCACGCCCAAGGGCGAAACCCAACTGACGCCGGAAGAGAAGCTGTTGCGCGCCATCTTCGGCGAGAAGGCTTCCGACGTGAAGGACACCTCGCTGCGCGTGCCCTCCGGCATCGCCGGCACGGTTATCGATGTCCAGGTGTTCACCCGCGAGGGCATCGAGCGCGACAAGCGCGCCCAGTCGATCATCGACGAGCATCTGCGCCATTACAAGCTCGATCTCGCCGACCAGATGCGCATCGTCGAACGCGACGCCTTCGAGCGCGTCGGCCGTCTGCTCGTCGGCAAGAAGGCCAATGGTGGCCCGAAGAAGCTGGCCAAGGGGACGCTCATCGAGCAGTCCTACCTGGACAGCATGGACCCGCACCATTGGTTCGACATCCGCCTGGCCGACGACGACGTTGCCTTGCAACTGGAGCAGGTCAAGGACGGCCTGGAACAGGCGCGCAAGGATTTCGACGTGGCCTTCGAGGCCAAGCGCAAGAAGCTGACGCAGGGCGACGAACTGCCGCCGGGCGTGCAGAAGATGGTCAAGGTCTATGTCGCCGTCAAGCGCCGCCTGCAACCCGGCGACAAGATGGCCGGCCGCCACGGCAACAAGGGCGTCGTCTCGCTCATCCTGCCGGTCGAGGACATGCCGCACATGGCCGACGGCACGCCGGTCGACATCGTGCTCAATCCGCTCGGCGTGCCGTCGCGGATGAACGTCGGGCAGATTCTCGAAGTGCACCTCGGCCTTGCCGCCAAGGGTCTGGGCAACAAGATCGGCGAAATGCTGCGCGCCCAGGCCAGCGTCAAGAAAGTGCGCACTTACCTCGACACCGTTTATAACTCCAACGGCAAGCCGGAGGATCTCGCCGCCCTGTCCGATGGCGAAGTGATGGAAATGGCCGCCAACCTGACCACCGGCGTGCCCTTCGCGACGCCGGTGTTCGACGGCGCCAGCGAGGAGGAAATCAAGGCCATGCTGCGCCTCGCCGGGATGCCGGAATCGGGCCAGATGACCCTGTTCGACGGGCGCACCGGCGAGGCTTTCGAGCGCTCGGTGACGGTCGGCTACATGCACTATCTGAAACTGCACCACCTGGTCGACGACAAGATGCACGCCCGTTCGACCGGCCCCTACTCGCTGGTTACCCAGCAGCCGCTGGGCGGCAAGGCGCAGTTCGGCGGCCAGCGTTTCGGCGAAATGGAAGTGTGGGCGCTGGAAGCCTACGGCGCTTCCTATGTGTTGCAGGAAATGCTGACCGTCAAATCCGACGATGTGAATGGCCGTACCAAGGTGTACGAAAACATCGTCAAGGGCGAGCACCGTATCGATGCCGGCATGCCGGAATCGTTCAACGTGCTGGTCAAGGAAATCCGTTCGCTGGCGATCGACATCGATCTGGAACGTTACTGATTTAGGGCCAGGAGTAAAAACCATGAAAGCATTGCTCGATCTGTTCAAGCAGGTAACCGCCGAAGAGGAATTCGACGCGATTACCATTGGCCTGGCCTCGCCCGACAAGATTCGTTCCTGGTCCTACGGCGAAGTCAAGAAGCCGGAAACCATCAATTACCGCACCTTCAAACCGGAGCGCGACGGCCTGTTCTGCGCCAAGATCTTTGGCCCGATCAAGGATTACGAGTGCCTGTGCGGCAAGTACAAGCGCCTGAAGCACCGTGGCGTCATCTGCGAAAAGTGCGGCGTCGAAGTGACGCTGGCCAAGGTGCGCCGCGACCGCATGGGGCACATCGAACTGGCCTCGCCGGTCGCCCACATCTGGTTCTTGAAGTCGCTGCCCTCGCGTCTGGGCATGGTGCTCGACATGACGCTGCGCGACATCGAGCGCGTGCTCTACTTTGAAGCCTACGTCGTCACCGATCCGGGCATGGTCGGCAATTTGCAGCGCGCCCAACTGCTCACCGAAGAGCAGTATCTGGAAATGATGGAAGAGCACGGTGACGAGTTCACCGCCTTCATGGGCGCCGAAGGCATCCGCGAATTGCTGCGCAATCTCGACCTCAACAGCGAAGTCGAGAGCCTGCGCGGCGAGCTGGAAGTGACCGGCTCGGAAGCCAAGAACAAGAAACTGGCCAAGCGCCTGAAAATTCTTGAGGGCTTCCAGAAATCCGGCATCAAGCCGGACTGGATGGTGCTCGAAGTGCTGCCGGTGCTGCCGCCCGATCTGCGCCCGCTGGTGCCGTTGGATGGCGGCCGCTTCGCCACTTCCGACCTGAACGACCTCTACCGTCGCGTCATCAACCGCAACAACCGCCTGAAGCGCCTGCTCGAACTGAAGGCGCCGGAAATCATCGTGCGCAACGAAAAGCGCATGTTGCAGGAAGCCGTGGACAGCCTGCTGGACAACGGCCGCCGCGGCAAGGCCATGACCGGCGCCAACAAGCGGCCGCTGAAGTCGCTGGCCGACATGATCAAGGGCAAGGGTGGCCGTTTCCGCCAGAACCTGCTCGGCAAGCGCGTCGACTACTCCGGCCGTTCGGTCATCGTCGTCGGCCCGCAGCTTAAGCTGCACCAGTGCGGCCTGCCCAAGCTGATGGCGCTGGAACTGTTCAAGCCCTTCATCTTCAACAAGCTGGAAGTGCTCGGCTACGCCACCACCATCAAGCAGGCCAAGAAGATGGTCGAAGGCCAGGAGCCGGTGGTGTGGGACATCCTGGAAGACGTCATCCGCGAACATCCGGTCATGCTCAACCGGGCGCCGACCCTGCACCGTCTGGGCATCCAGGCTTTCGAGCCGACCCTGATCGAAGGCAAGGCCATCCAGTTGCACCCGCTCGTCTGCGCCGCCTTCAACGCCGACTTCGACGGCGACCAGATGGCCGTGCACGTGCCCCTGTCGCTGGAAGCGCAGATGGAAGCGCGGACCCTGATGCTGGCCTCGAACAACGTGCTGTCGCCGGCCAACGGCCAGCCGATCATCGTGCCCTCGCAGGACATCGTGCTCGGCCTCTACTACGCCACCCGCGAGAAGATCAACGGCAAGGGCGAAGGCATGTACTTCGCCGACATCGCCGAAATCGACCGCGCCATGGCCGCCAAGGAACTCGATATCCAGGCCCGCATTTCGGTGCGCCTGAAGCACTACGAGCCGGGCGCCGCCGACGGCGAATGGATCGAGAAGCTGGCGCGCGTCGAAACCACCGCCGGCCGTGCGCTGCTTTCCCGCATCCTGCCCAAGGGCCTGCCCTTCAAGCTGATCGACCGGGCGCTGAAGAAAAAGGAAATTTCCCGTCTCATCGACGAATCCTTCCGCCGCTGCGGCCTCAAGGAAACCGTGGTCTTCGCCGACAAGCTGATGCAAAACGGCTACGCTCTGGCGACCCGCGCTGGCATTTCCTTCTGCTCCGACGACATGCGCGTGCCGGCCAAGAAGTATGAAATCATCGCCGCCGCCGAAACCGAGGTGAAGGAAATCGAGCGTCAATACACCGACGGTCTGGTCACCCAGGGCGAGCGCTACAACAAGGTCGTCGACATCTGGGGCCGTACCGGCGACCAGGTGGCCAAGGTAATGATGGACGAACTCGGCCACGAGGACACCCTCGACCGCCACGGCAAGAAGGTCAAGCAGGAATCCTTCAATTCCATCTACATGATGGCCGACTCCGGCGCCCGCGGCTCCGCTGCCCAGATTCGCCAGTTGGCCGGCATGCGCGGCCTGATGGCCAAGCCGGACGGCTCGATTATCGAGACGCCGATTACCACCAACTTCCGCGAAGGTCTGAACGTTCTCCAGTACTTCATCTCGACCCACGGCGCCCGTAAGGGTCTGGCCGACACCGCGCTGAAGACCGCCAACTCCGGCTACCTGACGCGCCGTCTGGTCGACGTCACGCAGGATCTGGTGATCACCGAGGACGATTGCGGCACGCCGAACGGTTTTGTCGTCAAGGCCCTGGTCGAGGGCGGCGAAGTCATCGAGCCGCTGCGCGAGCGTATTCTCGGCCGCGTTACCGTGGACGATCTGGTCGATCCGGAAACCCAGGAAACGGTCATTTTCGCCGGCACCATGCTCGACGAGGATCTGGTCGATCTGATCGACAAGCTGGGCATCGACGAAGTCAAGGTCCGCACCCCGCTTACCTGCGACACGCGCTATGGCCTGTGCGCCAAGTGTTACGGCCGCGACCTCGGCCGTGGCGTGCTGGTCAATGCCGGCGAATCAGTCGGCGTCATCGCCGCCCAGTCGATCGGCGAACCGGGCACGCAGTTGACCATGCGTACCTTCCACGTCGGCGGCGCCGCCTCGCGCGCCGCTGTCGCCTCGCAGGTCGAAGCCAAGTCCGCCGGCGCCGTCCGCTATACCGCCAACATGCGCTATGTCACCAGCGCCAAGGGCGAGAAGGTGGTCATTTCCCGTTCCGGCGAAGTGTTGATCACCGACGACCACGGCCGCGAGCGCGAACGGCACAAGGTGCCGTATGGCGCCGCGCTGCTGGCCGACGAAGGCAAGGCGGTCAGGGCCGGCGCCAAGCTCGCCACCTGGGACCCGCATACCCGTCCGATCGTCGCCGAATACGCCGGCATCGTGAAATTCGAGAACGTCGAGGAAGGCGTCACCGTCGCCAAGCAGATCGACGACGTGACCGGCCTGTCCACCCTCGTCGTGATCGACCACAAGCGCGGCGGCAAGGCGGCGAGCAAGGGCCTGCGCCCGGTCGTCAAGCTGCTCGACGCGGCTGGCGAGGAAGTGAAAATCCAGGGCAGCGACCACTCGGTTTCCATCGCCTTCCAAGTCGGCTCGATCATCTCCGTCGCCGACGGTCAGCAGGTCGGCGTCGGCGACGTACTCGCCCGCATGCCGCAGGAATCGGCCAAGACGCGCGACATTACCGGCGGTCTGCCGCGCGTCGCCGAACTGTTCGAAGCCCGCACCCCGAAGGATGCCTCGGTGCTGGCCGAATTCACCGGCACCATCTCCTTCGGCAAGGACACCAAGGGCAAGCAGCGCCTGATCATCACCGATCTCGACGGCGCCGCCCACGAATACCTGATTCCGAAGGACAAGCACGTGCTGGTGCACGACGGCCAGGTGGTCAATAAGGGCGAGAAGATCGTCGAGGGCCTGCCCGATCCGCACGACATCCTGCGTCTGCAGGGCGTCGAGGCGCTGGCCCGCTACATCACCGACGAAGTGCAGGACGTTTATCGCTTGCAAGGCGTCAAGATCAACGACAAGCACATCGAGGTGATCGTCCGCCAGATGCTGCGCCGGGTCACCATCGTCGAGCCGGGCGACAGCAAGTTCATCAAGTCGGAACAGGTCGAGCGCGCCGAACTGCTGGCCGAGAACGACCGCGTCAATGCCGAAGGCAAGCTGCCGGCCACTTTCGAGCACATGCTGCTCGGCATCACCAAGGCGTCGCTGTCGACCGATTCCTTCATCTCCGCAGCATCCTTCCAGGAAACCACGCGCGTCCTCACCGAGGCGGCCATCATGGGCAAGCGCGACGAACTGCGGGGACTCAAGGAAAACGTCATCGTCGGCCGTCTCATCCCGGCCGGTACCGGCCTCGCCCATCACCGCAGCCGCAAGGCGCAGGCGCTGGGCGAAGACCAGGCTGCCGACCGCACGCTCGAAGCGGCTGGCGAAGAAAACGCGGAGCAGGAGTTGGGACAGGGGCTGTAAGCCGCGATTAATGCCCGATTCACCCCCGGGTCGCGTTGACACGGGGGTTGATCGGCCCTAGAATCCCCCGTCTTTGTCGACGGAGGCTAATCATTGTCTCCGTTTTGTATTAAAAAATAATCGCCGGGCATCGCTTGCGAACCCGGTCGTTGAAGGAATTTGCTATGCCGACCATCAACCAGCTCGTGCGCAAGCCGCGCGTTGCCGAGGTTACCAAGAGCAAGGTGCCTGCTCTGGAAAAGTGCCCGCAGAAGCGCGGCGTGTGCACCCGCGTCTATACGACTACCCCGAAGAAGCCGAACTCCGCGCTGCGCAAGGTTTGCAAGGTGCGTCTGACGAATGGCTTCGAGGTCATCTCCTATATCGGCGGTGAAGGCCACAACCTGCAGGAACACTCGGTGGTCCTGATCCGTGGTGGTCGTGTCAAGGATTTGCCCGGTGTGCGTTACCACACCGTGCGCGGCTCCCTCGATACCCAGGGTGTCAAAGATCGTAAGCAGGCCCGTTCCAAGTACGGCGCCAAGCGTCCGAAGGCCGCCTGATTTTCCGGGTGGCTTAAGTAAGTGGCCGCTCCGCTGGGCGGCCGCGAGAGGCCGGGTGGGCTTTGCCCCGACCCGGCTTTTCAACTGAATCGTGTCAAGTAGAGGTTAATATGCCCCGTCGTCGTGAAGTACCGAAGCGCGACATCCTGCCGGATCCCAAGTTCGGCAATGTCGAAGTCTCCAAGTTCATCAATGCCATCATGCAGAGCGGCAAGAAGTCGGTTGCCGAGCGCATTGTCTATGGCGCTTTCAGCATCATTTCCAGCAAGTCCGGCAAGGACCCGCTGGAAGTGTTCAATGCCGCCATGAGCAATGTCCGCCCGATGGTCGAGGTGAAGTCCCGCCGCGTCGGCGGCGCCAACTACCAGGTGCCGGTCGAAGTCCGTCCGGCCCGTCGCGCCGCGCTGGCCATGCGCTGGCTGCGCGAGTTCGCCCGCAAGCGTTCCGAGAAGTCCATGGGTCAGCGCCTGGCCGCCGAAATGCTGGAAGCCGCTGAAAACCGCGGCGGCGCCGTGAAGAAGCGCGATGAAGTGCATCGCATGGCGGAAGCCAACAAGGCCTTCGCCCACTTCCGCTTCTGATTTTCAAAGGTAACCACCGTGGCCCGTAAAACCCCCATCGAGCGCTACCGCAACATCGGTATCAGCGCCCATATCGACGCCGGCAAGACCACCACCACCGAGCGTATCCTGTTCTACACCGGCGTTAATCACAAGCTCGGTGAAGTGCATGATGGCGCTGCCACCATGGACTGGATGGAGCAGGAGCAGGAGCGCGGCATCACCATTACCTCCGCCGCCACGACCTGCTTCTGGAAGGGCATGGAGAGCAATTTCCCGGAGCATCGCTTCAACATCATCGACACCCCGGGACACGTCGATTTCACCATCGAGGTCGAACGCTCGATGCGCGTGCTCGACGGCGCCTGCATGGTTTATTGCGCGGTCGGCGGCGTTCAGCCGCAGTCGGAAACCGTCTGGCGGCAGGCGACCAAGTACAAGGTGCCGCGTCTGGCCTTCGTGAATAAGATGGACCGCTCCGGCGCCAACTTCTTCCGCGTCGTCGAGCAGATGAAACTGCGCCTGAAGGCCAATCCGGTGCCCATCGTCATTCCTATCGGGGCTGAGGACACTTTTGTCGGCGTCGTCGATCTGATCAAGATGAAGGCGATTTTCTGGGACGAGGCGTCCCAGGGCATGAAGTTCGAGTACCGCGATATTCCCGCCGATCTGCAGGAAACTGCCCAGACCTGGCGCGAGCAGATGGTCGAGGCGGCCGCCGAGGCTTCCGAGGAGTTGATGAACGACTACCTCGAAAACGGCGAGCTGTCCGAGGAAAAGGTCAAGCAGGGCATTCGTCAGCGCACCTTGGCTTGCGAGATCCAGCCGATGCTGTGCGGCACCGCCTTCAAGAACAAGGGCGTGCAGCGCATGCTTGACGCGGTTATCGAATTCTTGCCGTCGCCGGTCGATATTCCGCCGGTCGAAGGCGTCGATGACCGCGAGCAGCCGGTTTTGCGCAAGGCCGACGACGCCGAGAAATTCTCGGCCCTGGCCTTCAAGCTGATGACCGACCCCTTCGTCGGTCAGTTGACCTTCATCCGCGTTTATTCCGGCGTCCTCAATTCCGGCGCCTCCGTGTTGAACTCGGTGCGCGGCAAGAAAGAGCGCATCGGCCGCATTCTCCAGATGCACGCCAACAACCGCGAGGAAATCAAGGAAATCCTGGCCGGCGACATCGCCGCCTGCGTCGGCCTGAAAGAAGTAACCACCGGCGAAACCCTGTGTGATGTGGACGCGCCGGTGATTCTTGAGCGCATGGTTTTCCCGGAGCCGGTGATCCACGTCGCCGTCGAGCCGAAAACCAAGGCCGACCAGGAAAAGATGGGTATCGCCTTGGGCCGTCTGGCGGCCGAGGATCCGTCCTTCCGCGTGCGCACCGACGAGGAATCCGGCCAGACCATCATTTCCGGCATGGGCGAACTGCATCTCGACATCATTGTCGATCGCATGAAGCGCGAATTCAATGTCGAAGCCAATGTCGGCGCGCCGCAGGTGGCCTACCGCGAGTGCATCAAGAAGGCGGTCGAGCAGGAAGGCAAGTTCGTCAAGCAGTCCGGCGGTCGCGGCCAGTTCGGTCATGTCTGGCTCAAGATCGAGCCGAACGAAACCGGCAAGGGCTACGAATTCGTCGATGCCATCAAGGGCGGCGTCGTGCCGCGCGAATACATCCCGGCGGTCGACAAGGGCTTGCAGGATGCGATCACGAGCGGCGTGCTGGCCGGCTTCCCGGTGGTGGACATCAAGTTCACCCTGTTCGACGGCTCCTACCATGATGTGGACTCGAACGAAAACGCCTTCCGCATGGCCGCCTCGATGGCTTTCAAGGATGGCATGAGAAAGGCCAGCCCGACGCTACTCGAGCCGATGATGGCGGTCGAGGTCGAAACGCCGGAAGACTACATGGGCAACGTGATGGGCGACCTGTCCTCGCGTCGCGGCATGGTTCAGGGCATGGAAGACCAGATCGGCGGCATCAAGGTGATCAAGGCCGAAGTGCCGTTGTCCGAGATGTTCGGCTACGCCACCTCACTGCGTTCGCTGTCGCAGGGCCGCGCCACCTACACGATGGAATTCAAGCACTACACCGAGGCGCCGAAGAACGTCGCCGAGGCTGTCATCAACAAGAAGTAACCCGTTATTTGGAGAACCGACAATGGCTAAGGAAAAATTTGAGCGCAAGAAGCCGCACGTAAACGTAGGCACGATCGGTCACGTTGACCACGGCAAGACGACGCTGACGGCGGCGATCACGACGGTGCTGT
>Ga0123353_10006444_pt1 | contig 15621 bp, 6 predicted proteins | sample TergutLab28metaG_3_FD_92763 | JGI IMG/M metagenome (GOLD analysis project Ga0123353, IMG submission 92763) | Labiotermes labralis P3 segment gut microbial communities from Petit-Saut dam, French Guiana - Lab288 P3 | ecosystem: Host-associated > Arthropoda: Insects > Digestive system > Gut ... | reverse complement strand
TGTGTGTGTGTTGTTTGCTGTGTTTGTGTTGTATGTATGACTGTGTGTTTTGTAGTGTGTGTGTTGTGTGTGTGTGTGTGAGTGTTGTGTGTTGTTCGTGTGTGTGTGTGCGTGCAGCTTTGAGTTTTTCTTGAACGACAAAGATTAAGGAAACGACAGAAAATACCTCGATGTCGTTACTGATTTTAGATTCCCGACAATTCGAATTATCACTTAGCATTTCCCATGATCACCACCGGTGTCTGTCTGTCTGAAAATATCGATTACCCACGCGATGGGGATGGTTACTTTTTACAAACAATCGTCACGTACACTAAAATATTATCTAATTTTTGTCTTCACATGACTGTCAAAATAAAACCTCTCGTTCCTTACATTTTGCCTCCAGTAACTTTGAGATAAATCTTAAAGAACCTCATGATATTTTCACCAGCCATAATGGTTTAGAGATCTGACCTCAATGACGGGAAGCTCGAAGAACAGACAATGGCGAGTGACATAACACAAAACTTTATAAATTACCGGAACAGGTGATGAATTTTTCATGGTCTCGTCTGCCGCTTTTCAGTTGTTCCCCAACTTCGTCTTCATGGTTACGGAAATAATTCATGGAGCCTTCGCTAACCAACCGCACATTCGATCACACCAAATAGTATCAGTTTGTTTTTACTCTCACTTAAGGAAATAAGCAGATTCAGTCGTCAGATGTTCCATATTTATTTTAGTACGAACGTAAATGTTTCTTTCGGAAACAGCAAATGTTTACAAACTGAATCCACCGTCAGGCTAAAAAAAATAAATGTGAGGTATTTATTAAAAGCTACTGAAGGACATTTTGAGGTCTTTCGCTAGCACAGGCCTACCAACTTCGTAACGGTTTTTGTGTGGAGCTACACAATATAGGAAATAATCACTGCCAACAGGAACTGACACAAGACACTGTTGCTATGAGAGAGCGTGCAAAAACTTTAGATAGGGAAAAAGTTTTATGCGCTTTCGCAAAATTGCAAAAAGCAATTATTAGTATTGTCATGTCTGTACGTTTGTCCGCATGGAACAACTCTGATCCCACTGGACGGATTGCCATGAAATTTGATATTTGAATGTTTTTCGAAAATCTTTCGAGAAATATAAAGTTTCACTAAAATCTGACAAGAAGAAACAATACAATTTTTTTGTCATATCTCGCTCAGTTTTCTTATAACGAAAAATGTTACAGACAAAATTTGTAAAGAAAATCAAAATACATATTTTTTGTTCAATAACATTTTTTTTCGAAATAATTTCGTTAATGAGATAACGTGGAGAAATATTGTAGAGCCGGACAGGACACATGGCACAATGGCGCATGCGCATTGCATGCTGGATACTTAAGGCTACAAATACACAGTCAGATTATGTAATATTTATTGCTTGTCCACTGCAAGAATGAATGCACGAAAGCGCCTCATTGTTATGTTATACGTTCATTGCCTGTCTTGTTAGTAGTGCCCTGACGCGGGATGCCCGGGTCTTCAAGAACAGTTTATTTCGAAAGACAATGTATAGGCATTTTACGGTAAAATAAAAGGCTTTTCCTGGCAGTTCTATTTTCCGAATCCTGGCACTGTTGCGACTTAATAAAAGTGAGCTGTGCGTTGAGGAATACCCATAAGCTAAACGAATGAGAACCGTAAATTTGTGGACGTGCGAAATCCATTGCAATTTTTATCCTTCCTACGCATTTGCCACTTAATCTTTGACGGACATCCCACTAGTTGCTGTATTCTCCTTCAAGGTTTTGGTTTTGATTTGTCGTACATATATTTGTAGGCCAACTTAATTATAATAATTTTTTATAGCTCTAATCATGAACCTCATAATTTGCAGTCTCCACACCGTTATGATGAAGCAATTAACGACGATATGGATTTGACTTATGGCAAATACGAGAGAAATCAAAAGTGCGTCGAAATGGGCTACGATATCTTCTGTTATTATTACTCAAGAAAAAAAAATCGAGCCAATTTTGACAACGAGCAGTGTCTATCGTCATTTGTTTGGCTTCTGTTACTGAAATGTTGTATGTTGTGTAAGTTATCGTTCCGGGTCGCAGATGTCAGCACCTACAGCTTTTCCCATTCTCCACGATTAGGGTGATGAATTTTTGAGTAGCGGACGACACCGACGCGATCGACTTTGACCTGGCGGCAATCAAATATATAGCACCGTACAGTCGCTGCCACTGGTTTAAAGCATTCCACTCAAATTACTGTCATTCAAACCAACGAATGCACACAGTTGTATTAGATTTACGACAATATTATAAAAACCACTAAATCCCACATATTTCGGGCCTTACTGGGCCATCATAAAACAGAACAATAACTGTGTAAAACGACTGCAAAATGCAATGGTTTCTTGCATGTAGAAGGACTGCTGGGAATTATTTGGTGTAGAATATGAATAGCGGACAGAATTGTGCACTGAGAGTTAAATGTATATAAATATATATAAATACGTAATATATAAAAATATGTAACATGCAAAAATTTTTAATTTATAAAATGTACAAAATTTATTGTCCAGGCCAACAAATGCAAATATATATATATATATATATATATATATATAAACAATATTTGGTCATTTACAGTTACAAAGGAGCATATAGACCGTGTGAAGTTGAGAAATACAAAGGTTATAAAATACCATAAAATGTAGTAATGGAATTGAAATGCGCGGAATGGAAGACGTGCGATCCCCTCGTGAAATGTCAGTAAACTATACTCTGAAATCCGAAAAACAATATACACTTTAGACGACAATCCATTAGCACTACACTGAGTAATTGTTTTAAAATCGAACCAACTTTACTTGGAACTCACAAACGTCAGAAAACGAAATCAGTCAAGTCCGCATGCAGAATAAATTGCTCCAGCCCTATGGAGCAGAGTTCTTCTTGAGAATGTGTCATTCGGCTGGCAAAGAAATTCCTCGCCCTATTAAGTAGCCCAAAACTTCCTTACAATGTTCACAGCAGCCTGCCAGTAGGCACTGTCATGAACTAAATAAATCAAATCCACACCTACTATAAGCATTTTCTTAAGGATCCATTTCATGTTTGTCATTCCACCATTAATTACTTCTTCCATTTGGCCCCTTAAATTCAGGCTTCCCGACTAAATTTTCCTTCCACCCATCATGCAGGCAAAACGTAGCATTTCTTAATGAGATTTTACTAAGATTATTGGGTGAGGATAAAAAATTACGAAGAGCCTCATTAAGCACGTTTATGCATCCTAATTCGAATTTTCCCTTTTTACACCCAAAGTGAAGTGAAGTGAGTATTGTGATGCTGATCTTGTACTGTGGTTGGTTTAACTTGCTTTGTAATATGTGGGTATGTGTATATGTGGGTTTTGTCATGTGTGGATGTGTTTATGTGTGGATTTCGTAATGTGTGGGTGTTTTGACAATTGTGTGAGTGTTTTGGTAATATATGTACTTGTACATATTGTGTTCTTGTATTGTTCGTTTATGTATATTTATTCATATTTGTTACTAATGTAAGGACCACTGCCACTGAGTGTATACTCAATTGATGTAAATAATAATAATAATAATAATAATAATAATAATAATAATAATAATAATAATGGGCACCGCGCCAGCCATGGTCTTTCCTTTAAGGTCTGAGACTAACTTTCAGAATCACATGACAAGCCAAATCATAATCTTATGTTTTTAAAGTCTGAGGGTTTTTGCTGCAACAAACTGGACTCCAAGAAAATACATGGTATGCTCTGCTACATAGTACATGGACTTTACCGAGGCGTTCTTTACATTCAAAATGGGGTAAGGCTTTAGGGGGTTGGCGTAACTATAATTCCATTTAAGCCCAGCAGAACAGTAAGGCCTTCCCTGAAGAGATTTTCACGAAATCCCTAATTGTCCAGTCACCAAAACGGAACAATAAATAGAGAATCTTCATGTTTGCACCGTGCATCAATGACAATTAAGCACTTTATTATCCCATTAATGCACAATATATAATTTGTAGATGCAATTAAAATCATGAAACATTTAAAAGTGCTCCAACATATTTCGGATCACAGAGGATCCATTATCAGAGATCCTTGTACAGTGCACTCAAGTGCCTTCTTATACAGTGAACTACACACACGCACAACGGGTGAGAATATGCTGTGATAACACTGACATTGTCCATGTCAACGGACACGATAGAAACATTCTTGTAATTTTTAGCCAAGCACTATACAAGGCTCCCTGATGATGGTTCCTTTGTGATCCGAAACATGTTGGAGCGCTTTTAATATTTTATAATTTTAATTTTATCTACAAATTATATATTGTGCATTAGCTGGATAATAAAGTGTTTAATAAATAGGGAAATTATGGCTAGAAATTAATTTACGCCTCCACGTACAGCGTGGCTTCCACTGCGCCGATTTTCATGAAACTCTCTCCTCCACGTACAGCGTGGCTTCCACAGCGCCGATTTTTATGAAACTCGCTCCTCCACGTACAGCGTGGCTTCCACTGCGCCGATTTTCATGAAACTTGCTCCTCCACGTACAGCGTGGCTTCCACTGCGCCGATTTTTATGAAACTTGCTCCTCCACATACAGCGTGGCTTCCACTGCGCCGATTTTCATGAAACTTGCTCCTCCACATACAGCGTGGCTTCCACTGCGCCGATTTTTATGAAACTCGCTCCTCCACATACAGCGTGGCTTCCACTGCGCCGATTTTCATGAAACTCATGCCTCCACGTACAGCGTGGCTTGCACTGCGCCGATTTTCATGAAACTCATAATTGTGACGTCAATTGTTCAGGACATCTCTCCTGAAGAATTTCATCCAAACTGGACAAAGAATGTAGAAAATACGGGCAAAATCTCGTTGGCGCCCCTAAGTGGTGTATGGTTTGGAAGCACCCAATTCCACGACACTTGAAACTGCTTAATGGTATTGTGTGGAAATTTTATACACCGACTTTTACCCAGATCGTTCAGGCCATATGAGCAATACGGATAGAAGTTCAGTTACGCCTGCAAATAAAGCAACTTCTGGTTAGCACTGAGCTGGCTGTAATGAAACTAACACTTGATAGGAAATTTTTGAAGCAATTACATGCCGAATTTAATGAACAATTTGACAAATGTTTAGTCACTTATACTAGGCGTCTGGACGGACAGACGGACGTGGTCTCCACGTAAGACTTTTTTACTTCATAAAGAACGCCTGAAATCCTGAGCTCTAAAGGAACAGTCTTTCACCGTAATCTTAGTAATTGTCCAAATTATTGTACAAATTCTTGTTTTATAATAAGTTTATTTTATTCCTCTACACGTTTCGAGCAATCTTGTGCTCATCATCAGGAGGTCAAATTGTATTATACAGCATCTGGTGTCATCACACCCTGTAGGTGACCGTCCAGTGCGCACCTGCGCACAGGACGGTCACCTACAGGGGCAATACAGACAATGAACGTGTAACGTAGCACTGAGGCGCGTTCACGCAACAATTCTTGCAGTGGTAAAGCAATAAGTATTACATATTTTGAGTATGTTTGTGGCGTTAGGTAACCAGCATGCAAAACCCACGCACCGTATTGTCATCTGTGGCTTGTTCGGCTTTATAATATTCTCCCATATTATCTAATAAAGTGCACTATTTTCGAATAAAGTTACTGAGCATAAAATGCGTGTTTTGATTTTCTCTACAATTTTTGTCTGAAATTTTTCTCATTATGAGAATTGGGCCAGATATAATCAACAATGTATATTGCTATTCACATGAACTAATCTTTATTCTTGTCAGACTTTAATTAAACTTGAATATTCTCGGCAGATTTTCGAAAAACATTCAAACACCAAATTTCATGAAAATCTGTCAAGTGGGTGCCGAGTTTTTCCATGCGGACGGACACACAGACAGACGGACGGACGGACAGACGTGACGAAACTAACAGTCGCTTTTCACAATTCTGCCAACGCGTCGAACAATAAATTACTAATTACAGACGTACCCAATCTGTGTGTAATTTACATTAGTGATGAGGAAGATTATCTGACTTTCTTCAATGGATACTCAAAGTGTCGCCAATAACGAGTGTAGTTCTTAAGCATAAAGTGAATTATATTTCGTTGTGTGTTAGAAAGATTTATAAGAAAAAATAGTGACAGCTACTTTCTTTTAACTGTTTCCACGTCGCAAACACTCGTAAGTGAAGGTAAGTGCTAAGTAGTCCCTGCGAAAGCCATGAAGGAGGAAATGAAGGCAGCGCTGTGATCATTCTTAACCTCGGCACTAAATAGAGGTGAGTGGTCACGTTCATGCTCTGGCCGCTTAACCCAGGACATGCGCCCTCGATACCCATTAAACAGGAGGCTGCGTGGACCCCAGATTCGTTCTTCTGGAATTCGAACCCAAGCTTCCTCAGTAGTCCAGCCATATCGTAGTGGCTGTGCCGTGTGAGTTATACCCGCTCCGAGATACTCCAAAGATGAGATTGAAAAGATGACTCCTATAGCACACAGGGGTGTGAACTCGAGACTAAAAACGTAAGGTCTAACAGTCTTGTCACACTACGTAACGATATGGTCATTGAATGACTAGTATTAGCCCAGGTTTAGTGTCTTAATGATAGTCGCGAGGCACAATTTTAGAATCAAAGATGACGAAACAGCTATACTTTCTGAGTGACGTCAGTTTTATAGTTTCAGTCTCGATGTCAGGACAGTACGTCACAACAAACAATGGCTGCTCTTTCTTCCTTTTTATTGCCACTCATGACCCAGAGCATTCTCATACGGGCTCTATTATTATGATAGTTGCATCCTTATTTAACAACCACCAGAAAGAGTGGAGCTATACCTCTACTCCCCCTCTGGGTTTTCGTAGGCTGTTCTAGGGTCAACTTTACCTTTACCAATTACCATATTCGTTTTAAATTAATAAATAAATAAATCTATTTTGTAAATATAAACCCAATAATTAAAAGATTTTAAATTTTGTTGGTTATTTTGTGACTTCCTTAGCTTCACTGCGTGCTTCAAAACATATGAATAAATTCACTGTTGAACAATAGTATAGTGATAATACAGTCACTCTATTTTAATCTAATAAAATCGTTTCTTATTATTGCGAAGGTATAGAACTGAAGTTCACCCTATAACAGGCCACGAAGGCCCACAGGGGAATAGAAGTATAGCTCTACTCTTTCTTTAACCTCGGCGCTAGGTGGGGATGGGTGGTCAACGCCACGCTTCGGCCGCTTTACCCCCGGGAAAGACCCGGTACCCATTGTATAGGAGGATGAGTGGGCCCCAGGGCCGGTCTGGATGGGTGCCGAAAATCTCGCCTTCCACCGAGATTCGATCCCCTGACCGACGAGCCCGTGCGCTATCTCGGACCACGTTATGAACGTATATGGATATTTATTTCATATAAGCACTAAATCATGGAAATAAGCCATTCTGGAAGCGTACACGTGGAGGAAGTTAGTGTTATATTACAGGGAATGTTAAAGGAGTAAGGCTTGAGAGTGGACTGGATTCAAGTAGCTTAGGACAGGACCATGAACATTCACTCCCGTACGGGGCGGCTACATTTTCGACTAGATTAGTAACCAATGTATTATCGGCACACGGGGACAATAACGCCACTTTTGTGAGTGAGTGAATGCACAAATAACAGCTTCAAGTTGCGAAAACAAATGACAAGTCCTCTGTTGCCGTCAAAGAAATTGCGACATTAACGAACCAGTAAGAATATCCTCGTACACAACTTACACTGGGGTATCAAAACCAACAGCTACGTGTCTTAGATTTTTCTTTTCAATAAAACATCACGCTGTATGAGGTGTAATTTTACAACAGCATAAGCAGAACTGTTACAGGTTGAGATATAAAACTTGTTGCAATCATTATTCACAGACGTAATCAATAGCCTGGTATATAAAAAATCTTTAGGAAGAAAAATCATAGGAATGTGATGGCCTGATACACGTAACACTGTACAAGTCTAAAATCATTAAAATCATACAGCGGAGGCAGAAACTGCAAGTCACATTTAGCATTGCCTTTCCTTTACATTCACTTACGTGCTTTGGAATTTGAACCCTTAAACATTTTGCCATTTATGATGTTTGTAAGTTGCTGACGGAACTGTACAGCACAAGGTCTACAGTCGGAACGTATTTGCAATTCTACGTGACATTCACAGCGTGACGTGCTTTATAATTTTCGTTCCCCGTATTTACAGCGCAAACCGTGGAGTCCAGTTTCTAGTACTCTAGTTTGAAAGTTTGATGTGCTAAGATCGATCGGACAGAATTCCCAGCAAAACGACCACAAACGTAAAACGAAAATGATATGCGATGTTATTCCCATCCATGTGTATTGATTTCTGTTCATGACTCATCCATATAAGACTGTAATTAATTTGAGGAGTTACTTGCTGTATTTAATTTTACTTGTAACTCAACTCGTGTATTACACAGTCGGTAAATGGGAAAGTGCGGGTGTCTTTAGGACCGAATACAACATTTTGGTAGAAAAAATTGGGGTCCAGCCAGTGGGCTGTTTTGAACGTGGTAAAATCCTTCGGAATTCATTTTATGTCATTTTCTTCCAAATGGTATCCTCCTGTCAATTTTCGGACTGAATTTATGTATGCTACTCCCATCTTTCCCACGCGTGCTACGTGCCCCGCTTATATCGTGCTCCGTGACTTGGGTGTCTGATGAAGACCGCAAATTATCACGATCACCATCGCCGTCCCTTTAATTCCTCCCTTAAGTCGAACTGTTATTCTCATCACTCTGTTCTCGCCCTTAATATGTCTGCTTTCCTTACTGGAGAAGCTGTTCTATATTCATAAAAATTAACAGACCAAATTAAAACTGTTTCTGATGAATGATATCCCGGTATATTTGATAGGTAAAAGGTAACGGTAAAGCAGTCCAGTTACAGGCCTGGAGTGGCCCAGAGGATTCCAGAAAGTTAAGGTTCCCAGATTACACGACAACGGCAGAAGATGTTGGTAAGGTTGTCAGCCCTACGCACCGGCCGCCTTTACCCCCAGGAAGTACTTCTGGTACCCACTTCTGTTAGAGGCTGAGTCGACCCCAGGGCCATAGTGCGATCGGAAGGATTTTATGTCAATGAAAAATTACAATGACACCACCTGGAATCGAACCAGCGACCTTCCGATTTGTAGCACAGCACCTTAACCACCGTGCCACCGCGGTCCCCATATTTGATAGGTAACTACTGAATAATAAGAACTGCGTCAGAAACTACGGTAATTTACCGTAAACAAGTTCCTGTTTAAGACATGCTACATGTTATGCCCAAAAGGACCATAATCAGGTTTTATATGAAAACTATAAATAGAAGGTAAATAGAACTATGTTTTGTTATATAGTGTACCCGTAGTATGAGATCTCACCTTCATATAAACCACTTAAAGTTATTAGGTTTACGAAAATTTTCTCTTGTTGTAGCTTATATTTGGTATTGTTGTGTTATTTTTGTGTTATTGTTGTGTTACTGTTGTGTTATTTTTGTGTTACTATTGTGTTATTGTTGTGTTATTCCGATTGTTGAAATATTTTATATTATTTATAGCGTTTTAATTTTTTAATTTTTATATAAGTTTGTTCAGGTTTAAAAAATAAGAATGTTTAGAGTAACAATTTAAAATTCCATAACGTTTGATCAAAAACTTTTACAAGAGCTAAAAACTAAAACCCTAGATAAGATAAAATATTTCGACAATCCGAATACCACAACTAATAACAGTATAAGCTATAAAGGACCAATTTTAATACTTTTAATATTTCTTAACAATACTCTTGAAGGTTAGAACTGACTGTAAGGACAAAATGACATAAACCACATTTACCTTCTATTTATATAGTACCAGATTATGGTCATTATGGGCAGAAACATTTCCCATTTTGTAAAAAAGACACTGTTTTACAATAAATCACAGTTGTGAAATAATGTGAAATGCCAACTTGATGCATCAAGGTAATTTATTGATGTATCCTTAGCGCGACATGTTTCGGGTACATACGCCCATCATCAGGAGCACTAGATGTTGAGTAGCAGCATATGGTTTTCTGCACCGATTGTTTGGATGGGTGGTGGTCTTGAGAGCCACTGTGAAGGTCGTGTGTACGGTGCGGATGGCACCGTGCATCTAGTGTTCCTGATGACGGGCGTATGCGCCCGAAACTTGTCGAGCTAAGGATACATTAATGAATTACCTTGTTTCATCAAGTTAGCATTTCATATTATTTCATGATGAAGACGCACAGTCCAACAATCCTCAAATTACAGTTGTGTTTAAAAGCTGTCTTCTGATCGAGTAGTAAAAATTTTATTTGTAAATTTAATTAATCCATGACCATGCCGTAAGATGTCTGGATATGAAGATAAAGTCACAAAATACATTCAAACATTTAAGAGTACCTTAGATTATATTATATTGCAGTAAGCCTCCTAGATGCGTATGTTCCGGCCACTGTTGTGGTCATCCTCAGGGAGGTGTCCAACCAACGTGCAAATGTAAAACATTGTGCTTTAAAATGCACGACATTAAATATACGTTACAGTGAGTACAGGTGGTCCTTTGGATGATGGCACAATACACAATGGCGACAGGGAACATTCGTTACTGACTTCAATTTAGCACAATAGACATTTTATCTGCACTTTATAATTTAACATAATAACATGAAGCGTACTTGTAAGAAGTTTACTGATTTATAATACGATACGAGATGCTATTAAATGCTTGTAACTATTTAGCTAATAGGCTTATCTAATGAGACAAACAACAAACTTCATTTCATATTTGGGAAAAAGTGCCAGTCCTGTTTGCTCGAAATACAGACAAATATCTGTTTTAGCTTATGCACTAGGACCTCGAAAAGAGATCCTACGGATCGATTCGACTTGCTGGAAAGAATGACAGAAATATTTTTCTCCCAGTACTTTGGTTATCCCTGTCAGTATAAATTTGACATTGTCCCATACTCATATTTCATTCATCTACCAATGACGCGCTATATAATCTTAGCAACTGACAATTGACACTACCCAACTTCCTTCCCTCGCGAGATGTTACGCATCTGCCTCCGGTGAGCTAATTCTCAGGAAGCTTTCCAGTCAACCAGCCATTCTGTCACAAGGTTTCTAGTGGTGATGAATACCTGATAAACTGGAACAGCGAAAAGTATGGTGCCACGAGCATCGATGGAGCCGAGCTCTTTATCACGTTGCTCGGCTTGTTTGCTTCTCCCAGTAAATGTTCAGGGAGTTTACGCATACAAATTGAGAATTTTTGAATATGTATGTATTTAAAATGGAAATATACCTGGGCTTTCTGAGGGCACTGACCACATCAGCATTTTATGTTGTGATAGCTCGCACAGTTTTGCAGGCGATAGCTTAGTAATAAGATGTCACAGCCGAAAAAACCTGTATGTTGACAGCTCGGGTTTCAATACAGTAACAGAGCAAGCACGTGGTCTTGACTTAGGTATTGCAATACAGCACTTCAGACGCATACAATGATGCCCCTTCTTCGTCCACAATTGGTCGCATACAGTTCCGAAATTTGCCTCAGTTAATTAAATCTCTGAAGTTTGTTACCACTACCTTGCATTCATTTCCTGGTAAGCCCACACCAAGAACATGGTGTAGAAAACGCACACGGATGGGCGATTGGCTCAGAGGAGACTGCAATATACAGCAGACGGATTCACGCCCCGTCCACTTTGTTCCTGGGGAAAGAGACCCTGGTGCCCACTGAACAGGAGATTTAGTGGGCCCTAGAGTGGGTCTGGACATGCCTCAAGCAAAGAAGCCTTACTTCTTGTCAGTGGAACGTGAATGGAAAACATCTATGCTTTTCCGCTTCTTTTTTCAGATTCGTCAGTAATATTGGAGACACATACGGGTCAGCACTACTCCTGCACATGCTGACCAGCACAGTGACTTTGACACTGCTCGCCTACCAGGCCACAAAGGTATGCAGTTCGTCATGTTTATTATGCTTTGTACTAAGAAGTATGATACCTTTACACAGCATTCGGTTTCCTGGACTTAACAGCATGTTACTCCTATACAAGTATACAGAGAAATTGTGGCGGAGAACAAGAGTAATGAGATGGACGAGACACGCAGAATGCATGTAAAAGAAAACGAACGCAATCTTTTATTGTAAAATTTATTTTAACATGCCATTTTAGAAACCTAGATGTACGCGGAAATGTAATATTAAAAAGGAACATGTATACACATACATGATTACGATATTAATGACGCTTATAAATTACAGAATAGAAGCTGACTGACAAGCTGGCTAGGAATATAATATTGAAGGGTTCTTGTAGTCAGCCCTTGAAATTATTAGGATAATCTACGATGGCACATTTACCTACAGGTCACAATGTGTCCTCTCTCCACAGATTGACACCCTGAATGTCTATGCTTGCACAGTAATCGGCTATCTAGTGTACACACTGGCCCAGGTGTTCCTCTTCTGCTTCTTTGGCAACCGGCTCATCGAGGAGGTAATGTTTTGCATTTTGAAGTCATTAAACTGTTAGGGTCTCTTCATAGGCCATGCATCTGCTCACGCAAAGTAATAAAATGTGGCCGAGGATGGGTGTTTGAATATCAAAACAGAAGAGAAATTATACTTTTGAATTCTAACAGTTGCGGTTGGCTGAGTATTTTGAACTGGATTGTGCAGTAAATTGAGGGCCTAATGCACAACGTTTCGCATTTTACACCCAACTCTTTGTGACGGGTTATGCAGTTTGAGATAGCCGGACACAAAGAACCGTTTGCATCTCTGTTCAAATTTTACACTTCACTGACGTGAGCTAAAATCACGGATATTTTACCTGTATTGTCTGCTGATGCAAGACAACTGAAACTGTTTCTTCTACCTGCCAACAAACACGTATGTGTACTGTCATACACTTCAATAATAAACACATCATCTCTCTGTGACAGTTATAGTGAAACCTGATTCATTTTTATCTCAGTATTTAACCAACGTGATGCACTAAATTTCTTTCACAATAAGTTTTATTTCATGCCTCTACATGTTTCGAGCACATGTGCTCGAAACATGTAGAGGCATAGGTGTGATGATACCAGAGGCTGTGTAATGCAATTTTGACCTCCTGATGATGAGCACATGTGCTCGAAACATGTAGAGGCATGAAATAAAACTTATTGTGAAACAAATTTATTGCATCAAGTTGGTTAAATACTGAGATAAATATACTGAGATGCACGGTCAGCAAAACGTCAAAATCTGATTTATTTTGTTGTGTGCATTGCGATGGCTTTCATTCAGTTATAATCACTTTACGTTGCAGAGCTCATCAGTGATGGAGGCTGCCTACAGCTGTCAGTGGTATGACGGTTCGGAGGAAGCCAAGACTTTTATCCAGATCGTGTGTCAACAATGTCAGAAAGCCATGAGCATCTCTGGAGCCAAGTTCTTCACAGTGTCGCTCGATCTGTTTGCTTCGGCAAGTACAGTTATTCAAAGATTTAACACATATAAACTGAGAAACTAGCGTCTGAATATACTTAAAACGGAAATTGTTTAATATTTCTGCAGGCACTGTGAATAGGTGCATTTTGTTTCATGACAGGCGGTATCGAGGCGCTACAATTTCACTGATAGTTTATAATTAGAATATTGCATATTTCGTAGTATCTATGAAATTACTGATATTTTAGGTGATGCGTAAGATTTGCTGGTTAATTGTCCGACATGTGACGGCAATTTTGTGGTACCCACTTCTGTCTAGTGATAAATGAGTAGGTGATTTAATTTTAAGTTAAAAGGTAAAGGTAAAGTGATCCCGTTACAGGCCCGGTTTGGCCCAGAGGGTGGGTACATGTATAGCTCTACTCTTCCATGACAACGGCACTAGAAGGGGGTGAGTGGGCAGCAGCACGGCCCGGCCGCACTCTACCCCCAGGAAAGACCCGGTACCCATTTCACAGGAGGCTGGGTGGGCCCCAGTGCCCGTCTGGACGGGCGGAAAATCTCGTCTCAACCGGGATTCGATCCCGGACCGTCCAGCCCGTAGTCAGTCGCTATACCGACTGAGCTACCCGGCCCACTTACCTTTAATATACTGAGTGTATAATAATAATAATAATAATAATAATAATTGCTGTTTCAGGTTTTGGGTGCTGTAGTGACCTACTTCATGGTGCTGGTACAGCTCAACTAGACCAACACGTAAATGATGCTGATGTGACATTAACCAGTATTCTATTCCAAGCGTGTTTATTACACTTAGAAAATTGACGACATGTCACATCGAATACCAAGGTCATTTGTTATGTTCAACTTGGAAAAAAAAGAGTTAATTATTTTGAAAAGTACTGGACACCACAAAGTTTAATACTGCAGGTGACAGTAAGAATCTGATTTTTCAGTATTCTTTAAAGTTCGTCCGAATATTCATTGACTATTCGATTGAAAAATGTGTCTTCTATTGCTGTAATACACAATTATTATTTCAGTATGTAATTTCTTTTACCATTATGGCTATTTGATAGGGAATGTAAATTCGTTCTAACAAAAAGAGCTGAAAATTTCATGAACCATCAATATCTGAAATAGTACCGGTTTCTTACAGGAGTAGGAACTTCATGAATGAAGACGACGTCTCTCACGGTAAACAGTCTGACGCTGGTTACGTTACGTACTGATTTATGTAAACTACCCAAGTCCTCATGACTTGCAGTAATCACATGACTGAGAACTGAGTTGTATTTCGTCGGATGGACTAGCATTCACAGCAACTACGCATTCCCAGTCTGCAGAGGGAAACAGAAACTTACTGGCGTTAAATTTAGCCCACACCAGGTGTGACGGCATTGACAGTTTCCTTTGAAATATTTCTCATGTTGAAGAATTACGGTGAGATATAATTTAACGCTTTAGTCGACTGGCATGCCCACAGTGGCTGCAGCAAAGTGTCTTGTGTTTGGTAGTTTAAAGTTTCCTTTCGATTTTAAAATTGTTAGTTGGGCGCACAAAAGCTTCGCCATTTTAATCGGTACAAATCATCATCTTGCTCTAAGTACAAGAAATATTCATCATCACTTTATAGAGACCACACTGACAGAGGGGAAAGATATTGCGCACCAAAGTCATTTTATCCGACGTACTGTAAATAGAAATATGTGTAATAGTTGTAAGCAATATCATAACTATAAATTCACGGTATTAATATATTTATCATAAAATGTTAATATATTGAAATAGTTTTTAATAATAATATTTATTAATAATTTTGTCTATCTGTGATAAAAGATTAGTTTTAAAACTTAATTTCACATAACTAGGTAGGAACATTTTCAGGTAGTTTTTGCATGAAAGATATATTAACTTTAGTTGACCATGGACGACAATTTGTAGCTTATGTGAGCGATGGCTTATTTTATGTTTATGGTTCCGTGCATCGCTGATCTATATTAATAATTGTCCAACGAGATGCAACACAAAGCAGTCTATTTATTATTCTGCAAGTTCACTCTACATGTTTCGGGTGTCAAC
>Ga0123353_10006443_pt1 | contig 15622 bp, 14 predicted proteins | sample TergutLab28metaG_3_FD_92763 | JGI IMG/M metagenome (GOLD analysis project Ga0123353, IMG submission 92763) | Labiotermes labralis P3 segment gut microbial communities from Petit-Saut dam, French Guiana - Lab288 P3 | ecosystem: Host-associated > Arthropoda: Insects > Digestive system > Gut ... | reverse complement strand
ATCGTCTCGCTCAAGGAGCAGGGCGCGAGGATCGATGCCTGGGGGGTGGGCACGAAGCTTGTCACAGGGTGGGATCAGCCTGCCCTCGGCGGGGTGTATAAACTCGCAGCGCTTCGGAAGCCCGGGGGGGACTGGATCCCGCGTCTGAAAATCTCAGAGCAGACCACAAAGGTGACCGTTCCAGGGGTTCAGGGTGTGAGGCGCTACCGGCGCGCCGATGGATCGCTTGCCGGTGACATGATCTACGATACCGCGTGCATGCCCCCCAAAGAGGCGACGATGGTCGACCCCGCCGATTCTACCCGGCGCAAGGCATTCTCGGCGGATCAGGAATACGAAGAGCTGCTTGTGGGCGTGATGCGCGCAGGAAAATGTGTGCGCAAGATGCCGGAGCTTTCGGCTATTCGCGAGCGGGTCCTTTCGGGGCTTGCCGAGCTTGACCCGTCAACCAGGCGCTTTCTCAATCCGCATACCTATCCCGTTGGGCTTGAGCGGTCTTTGCATGATCTTCGCAGGGTGCTTGTACTGAGGCTCAGGGGGGTTGCTTTAGCGGAAACAGCCCCGAGTGCCGAAGCGGTTGCGAAGATCGGGGCTACGATCGGCAAGGTATTTGAGGAGGATTAAGAGGTGAGGCAGGTGGAGCGGGCGAGGCGTGCGCTGCTGATTATCGATGCCCAAAATGACTTCATGCCGTTCGGGGCGCTTCCGGTCGCCGAGGGCGATGCGGTCATCGAGGTCGCTAACGAACTGGCTCCACGCTTCGATTATGTGGCGGCCAGCCAAGACTGGCATCCCGCGGGCCACCTGTCATTTGCGAGCAGCCATTCTGGGTGTGTTGCAGGAGATATGGTGGACCTTGTCGGAGCCAAGCAGGTCCTCTGGGTCGATCACTGTATACAGGACACGCCAGGGGCATCGTTCCACTCGGGTCTCGAGGTGAGCCATATTGATGCTGTCGTGAAGAAAGGCACGGATCACGGGATCGACTCCTACTCGGCCTTTTTTGACAACAACCATGCGCGATCTACGGGTCTTGTCGATCTGCTGCGTAAAGAAGGTATAACCGAGGTCTATGCGGTCGGGCTTGCGACCGACTACTGCGTGCTGTTCACCGTACTTGACGCACGGAAGCTTGGTTTTAGCGTCGCGGTAGTGAGCGATGGCGTGCGGGGGGTCAATCTTCGTGCGGGGGATGACTTAAAAGCGCTGGATCAAATGCGCAAAGCAGGCAGCAGGATTGTGACCTCAGAAGAAGTCTGACAAGCCGCTGAGCGCATCAGCCACGTTCTCCTCAAGCCAGTCATTGATCGAGACGTAAAACGTGGGGTTGAACACGAGGCCCATGCCCTCGGCGAGTTCAATCATCGAGCGAAGCAGGTAGTCGCTCTCGATGCACAAGTCAATGACCTCGGCCGTTACAGCCTCGTTGATCGAGACCGGGTTCCAGAAGTGTTTCTTGCCGTTGCTTTGAATGATCAGGTCCAACACGCAGTTGCCGGCGGTCATGATATAAAGTTCGATGCCGTCCGGAAGGGCCTTTCCCATCGAAGCTATGCTGCGCTCCAGGCCGAGCGTGTCCGCAAGCGTTTGCTCGTCAACATGCATGGAGACCGGGGTGCGGGGGAGGGACTGGATCACCTCGCGGAGGTTGCAGGCGCGCACAAGGATGTCTGAGGGGATTACGTCCATCAGCAACTGGAGCGTGAAGTTTGCCTCGGTTGCCGAAGTAGAGCCGAGAAGGGCCCTGATCGAGCTGCGCGCCTCGCCCTCATAATATGGGCGCAAGGATCTTGGGCCCGAAAGGGCAGATGGCGGCTGCGGTGGTTGTCGGGACTCTGCGGCGTGGGGCATCATTATATTGTGGTTATCGGCAGGTTACATAGCATGCCAGTAACACCTAACATTGCGCTGTGACATCCATCACGTAACAATACTCCATGCCAGCGGCTTGATCTTCGCACCGGCACCCTTCATTTTCATCTGGTTGGGCTTCTGATGCCATTTTACGGTGGATTTGACACTTTTAATAGGTTTCGTGCGTCTCACGAAAAATGCCCACGAAATGTGTGGTTTTTGCAATCAGTTGGTTTTGCAGTCTCTCAGGCGGTGATTGGAGGATTTATCATGAAGGTGGTTGCTGTTTCAGGTTCGGCGCGCCGTGGAGGCAACACGGCAGCGCTTCTTAAGGCGGTTTTTGAGCCACTCAATGAGGCAGGGCACGAGTGCGAGCTTATCGAGCTCGCCGGCTCTGAAGTGCGCGGTTGCGCCGCGTGTGGCCGTTGCCGAGATACAAGGGACTCGAAATGCTCAGGGCGCGATGATCTCGGCAACGAGGTTATCGCAAAGCTGTTTGCCGCTGATGCAGTGATTTTGGGCAGTCCCACGTATTTTGCAGACATCACGCCTGAACTCAAAGCGATCATTGACCGAGCAGGATACGTGAGCAGGAGCAAGCCAGAACTTCTCTCGCGCAAGCCCGGGGCTGCGGTTGTCGCGGCCAGAAGGGCCGGTGCCATGCACGCGTTCGATTCGATCAACCACTTCTTTACGATCACCGAGATGATCACGGTCGGATCCAGCTACTGGAACATAGGGATCGGAAGGGAGAAAGGCGAGGTCGCAGATGATGCCGAGGGTCTGGCGACGATGCGCCGCCTCGGCGAGAACATGGCGTGGCTTCTTGAGCGGATCCGTGGCGGTTAGCGTTTTCTGAGAGTCTGCGCAAAAGATGGCAAGGTTTTTGCAGCTGAATTAAACCAGCAACTTACAGCGCAATATAGCTGCGGTCGTGACTGCGGTCAGTGGCATATCGGCATAAACCGTCGTGCCCGGTATCGCTGCAAGAGGTCTCGGAAGCCATGGGTGCCAGATGGGAACCATACTGGGGGAAGGCTGGTTACGATTCAGATGGAAACGACAAGCCAGAGGAACCGGGTACTTGAGCAGGTGATAGCTCAGAAGCAGGTCATCACCAGCGCAAAGGCAGAGCAGATTGCATCACGGATGCTTGCGCGGCAGAAGCGCGACAGGCATCTGATGTTGTCGCTGGGCAGTGCTTTGGAAAATATTCTTTTCCTAGATCAAACAGGCAAGGTCGTCTATTGCACCGATACCTTCCTTGGGTGGGCCGGGGTCTCGGACATCGAGGTTGCGTGCGGCAGCAGGCTGGAGGAGCTGGTTGCCAAGATCCCTGATCAACAATGTTTTGCCAGAGGGACCATGGTGCTGTTCTGCGATGCGACCGGAGCCGAACCCGTCGTGCTGCGTCATTAGAAGAAAGAATCATCGTGGCATTTGTGCTACAGGGGCAGGCCGCGTTACGATTGCGGGGTAGAAAGGGGGCACCTGTGGCCGAAGAAGCTCACGCGCTTGCTGTTTTCATCGACTTCGAGAACCTTGCCATTGGCATGGAGCACCAAAGTGCTAGGAGTCGGCAGAAAACCCCTAAGCGTTTTGATATGAGCAAAGTGCTTGAACGTTTGGTTGAAAAAGGGAGGATCTCAACCAAGCATGCGTATGCAGACTGGAAGCGTTTCGAGGAGTATCCAGCGCTGCTGCACGAGCTTGGGATCGAACTTACCGAGATCCCCGATCGAGCGATAACCGGAAAGAACTCGGCGGATATCCGCCTTGTGGTCGATGCGATGGAGCTATCGTATACCAAAAGCCACATCGACACGATCGTCATTGTCTCGGGGGACTCTGATTTCGCACCGCTGGTAGCACAGCTAAAAGAGAATGGTAAGCGTGTTATCGGCGTTGGGATGCGGGACTCGACCTCAAACCTGCTGGCCGATAACTGTGACGAGTTCATCTATTACGAGGATATAGGTGCCCCAGCAGGGGCCCCAGTGCTCAGGGACGATGTCCCACGGAAGAGAAAGCCGGCGTACAAGCAGCTTTTTGAGGCTATCGAGGCGCTGCAGCGCGAGAATGTGGGGGTGATGCACAGCTCGCTTGTGAAAGACGCGATGAAGCGGAAGAACCCCTCGTTTACCGAGTCCTCATACGGGTATAAGTCATTCACCCAGCTCCTTGAGGATGCGCAGGCGCTCGGCTATATCACGCTCTCTACGGATGCTCGGTCGGGCACGTACGTAGTTGATCGCTTTACCGGTGCCTGACCCAAAACCGTCGGCACCCATGCAAAAACTTGCGTTTTTTGCGCCCTGTCCTGCGGGGATAGAGCCGTTGCTCGCCGATGAGCTGCGCAGGCTTCGCCTAAAAGGGGTTAGACCACAGCGTTCCGGGGTGCTCTTTGCAGGATCATCTGCTGACGGCATGCGCGCCCTTTTTTGGTCTCGGCTTGCGTCGCGTGTGCTGCTCACGCTTGGCGAGGTGGATGCCTCGAGCGCCGACGGGTTCTACGCAGGCGTGCACGGTATCGCTTGGGAAGAGCATGTGCGTGCAACCGGGACAATCGCGGTCGATGCCAGCGGCACCAACGATGCGCTCCGAAACACCCAGTTTACCGCCGTGCGGACCAAAGACGCTGTCGCAGACCGCTTTCGGGAGAAGTTCGGTCGAAGACCCGATGTGGATGTAAGCAACCCGGACCTGCGCATCAACGTGGCCGTCCGCTCCGAGAGGGCTACCGTGTCAGTCGACCTGTCGGGCATCCCGCTCCATCGCCGAGGGTACCGCAAGCCCGGGGTGCAGGTGGCTGCCCCCATGAAAGAGACGCTTGCCGCTGCCGTCCTCGAGACCGCCGCATGGCGCCACATCGCCGAGGCGGGCGGGGCGTTTGTCGACCCGATGTGCGGCTCTGGCACGCTTGCTATCGAGGCTGCCCTTATAGCGGCAGACATCGCGCCTGGGCTGCTCCGAGAGCACCACCCGGTTCAGAAGTGGCTCGGGTTCGATCCCGCCGAGTGGCAACGGATGGTCCGCTCCGCCGAAGAGCGCCGCCGAGAAGGGCTCGGCGTATTGCCGACAATATCGGCGAGCGACGTTGACCCGCGTGCGGTCGAGATCGCCCGCGGGTGTCTGCGCCGCGCCGGTCTTGAGCGCCGGGTGACGGTGGAATGCCTCGACCTTGCCAAGCTAAAGCCGTCGACGGTCGGGCAAGGGCTTATCGCGACTAACCCCCCCTGGGGCGAGCGGCTTTCGCAAGAAGAGCTGCTTCCAGCGCTGTACGCCTCTTTGGCGGGCAGGCTGGACGGCTTTTGCGGCTGGCGGCTTGTGGTAGCCTCCCCGGATCCGAGGCTGAGCGCGGGGCTTGGTTTGAGCCCGGACAGTGTGTGCACAATCGGCACGGGCAAAGGTGCGGCAACAGCGACGGTGTTCTCTCTTGGCGGCACTGCCGGGAAGGCCGCACCCTTGCGCACGAGCCGTCCAGGCAACGCGCCTGCGCGTGAGCACGCGGGCACTTTAGACCGCGCTGGCGCATCGCCGCATTCCGGCACAGCAGCTCCCAGCACAACGGCTCCTGGCACGGCGACTCCTCACGGGGCGGCCCCCAGCACAACGGTTCTTGACGCGACCGAGTTCTCGAACCGTTTGCGAAAAATGGCCAAGCACTACTCGAAGTGGGCACGCCGCTCGGGTGTGGGCTGTTACCGTGTCTACGATGCCGACCTGCCGGATTTCGCGGTTGCCGTCGACTTGCTCGAAGGGGCAGGTGACGACAGCAAAAAACGCTTCGCACACGTCGCCGAGTATGCGCCACCCCGGCATATCGATGCCGGAAAAGCCGCTGCACGTGCCTCTGCTGCGCTTGAAGTCGTCGCCGAGGCGCTGGACATCAGACCCGAGGATGTCTTTTTTAAGCGAAGACAACGCCAAAAGGGGAGTTCGCAGTATGAGGCGCAGGCTCGGCGGAGCCGCAAGGCCACCGTTGCCGAGAACGGCTTGCTTTTCGAGTTGAACCTGTCGGATTACCTGGATTACGGGCTCTTTTTGGATCACCGTGATGTGCGTGCATGGATCAGGGACAACGCTCAGGATGCCAGGTTCCTGAACCTTTTCGGGTACACCGGCTCGGCTAGCGTCTATGCGGCGGCTGGAGGCGCACGGTCAACGACGACGGTCGATCTTTCTGCGACCTATCTGGAGTGGGGCCGACGGAATTTTGCGCTCAATGGGCTCGATGCATCCAGTGGGTATAATGCGCCTAGTGGCCATGGTAATGCGCCAAGCAGCCATGGCGGGCAGCAGCACCGCCTCGTGCAGGCCGATGCGCTTGACTGGGTCAAGGAGGCTGTGGAATCTTTGCAGATGCAAGAAAACGCGCAGGGCGGGATATACGAACTCATCTTTTGCGATGCGCCCACGTTCTCGAACTCGAAGCGGATGAGGATGACCTGGGATGTGCAACGCGACCACGCCGAGCTGCTCACGGATGTCGGTCAGCTGCTTGCGCCCAAGGGGGTGCTGGTCTTTTCCTGTAACCGGCGAGGCTTCAAGCTCGATGAGGAGTCATTAAGGCAGGCGGGTCTTTTAGCGGTCGATGTGACAGCCCGCACCATCCCGAAGGATTTCGAGCGGATGCCGATGGTGCACCAGTGTTTCGAGATACGCCACATATCCCCCTGATCGCTCGGCAGGCAGTCTGGTTTGCAGGCATGGTGTGAGAGGAGCGGGAAGTGCCCATGAAACGAACAGCCAGGTGTTTTTTCATAGCTGTAGCAGTTCTGATCCTTCTGGGGGCGACTGGATGTTCGGCAGGGCAGTTTCTACTCCCATGTCGGAACAGCCGTGTAATTGACGATAGCTTTCTTGGGCGCTGGTGCGACTCAAGAAACGCCAAGAGCGCGGACGCAATCTACGATAGCGGGATAGATGAACTGGAAATCCTCAAGATCACCCTGAGTGCCGTCACATTCAACGTGCGCCACGTCGGCGAAATGCCCACCTACAGGATCGCATCGAATGAGAAGCCCGTTGTTGGGATCCTCAAGAACGGTATCGCAAGCTTCGAGTTTGTTGATGCCAAAGGCAACAGCAATAAAGGGACTATTGAGTTTTTGGATCAGCAGCTCGTTGTTAACATCTCGGCCATTAAGATTGGAGCCGAAGGCCCTGGCAGTTCCCTGGCAATGAGCTGCCTTATGCTTAAGGACGAGCATTGGGAGACGAGGGAGATCCCGGATATACTTGGCGTGATGAGTTCCTTCATAGGCTTAGCCGAGGACGAGGTACTTTACAGCAAGGCTGACGAATCCTCAGACCTGCCTGCAATAAAAATGGGACCCCTTATAGAGCCCCCTCCCTCAGAGCAAGATGTCTCTGAGTATGTTCAATATGTAGACGCAGGCATTGTGGGCACGCGTACCGATAAGGTCTATTACAAGAACCTGCACGGAACGATCGTAGGATCAAACGAACTCGAAGTACCCCTCAGTGACAGCGATGCCGTTTTGCTATTCACCTGGGTTGATCCCGGAACCATCAGGGTCTCAAAGCTACGAGGAACGCTGCCTTCCCAGCTGGAAACACTCCTTGATCCTCCCACATATTGGAATCCAGGGTATTTTGAAGGCTAGGGGACAGGCCCTGGGCTGAGTGGCAAGCCCCACCTTGCCTTTCGAGATACAGCTCACCACAGCCCCGCCCTGCCTTTGGGGCATGGCTTATCACCAGCTTGATATTGATTGCCAGTTGAGGAAGCTGGGCCCATTGGTAGATCGCAGGTCATCTCCACGGTACACAACCTTTTGCGAGCATCTGGCAGAGCTTTTCCTTGCAAATAGCCTCATGGCCTCAAGGTGACTCTGATTCGCAGTTTGAGACAATTTGATTTCGAACAGCTCAAGTCGGTCAAGCGATTGTTTGAGCACAAGATCGACTTCTTTTTCTTTATTGCCATCGTTGCGCCAGAAGAACATTTTGGGTACTTTGCCCTGGTTGTAGATCTGCTTGCGTTTTTCAACAATAACCGCATTCTCGAATAACGCCCCAAATCGTTTGCTTGAGACGAGGTCGGCCTCTGTTTCAATGCCCAGCAACGAACAGAGCAAGCCCGTGTCATAAAAGTAGAGTTTCGCAGTCTTAACGTGCCTATTTCCTACATTGCGGTAATATGGCGTGAGCCTGAACGCCACGTAGCTTTCCTCAAGAATCGATAGCCAAGAGGCAATCGTTCGTGCGTCTGCGCCGATATCTCTTCCAAGATCGGAAAGGTTGATAAGGCTTCCGACTCTTGCTGCACATGCTGTAAGGAAAGTCTCAAAACGAAGAATGTCGCGTACCGCGGTCTCGTTTCTAACATCTCGCTCCACATAGGTGCGCAGGTAGTTGGGATAAAAATTCGTTGGCGGTATTTTTGTAGTAATGGCTCGCGGATAGCATCCGTGGACAATCCAGCTTTCGGCTGATTGCGGAAAAAAGCCGCCCTTTTGCATCTCGTCAAGCGCTAAAGGCGGCAATGAGAGGATCCCAACCCGTCCAGCTAAAGATTGAGAGATACCTTTTAGCATGAGGAAGTTTTGAGAGCCAGAAAGCAGGTACATGCCAGGCGTGTTCGCCGCATCGATTTTTGCCTGCAGGTAGGAGAATAAATCCGGTGCACGTTGAACCTCGTCAAGGATAACCCGGTTTCCACAAGACTCTAAAAACCCGCGGGGATCCTCAATTGCAAACTTACGTGTGTCAACATCCTCAAGGCTATAGTAAGCATGATCAGGGAAGGTATGGGCTAGCAGGGTGCTCTTTCCGCTTTGCCGAGGCCCGGTTAGGAACACGGCAGGAAACTGAGAGTACAGCTCCACGAGTTTTTTTGTTATTGAGCGTTCAAGATAGATCATATTGCCCCAGCCCAGTTGTTTCCAAATGAGTACCGTTCAAGAAAAATAAAGCTGGTTCTACATTAGGCTGTATGATGATTCGACATCAGAGCCTATGGCGATTCTACATTAGATCATATGACAATTCAACATTAGAGTTTGTGATGATCCTACATTAGACCTTGTGCTTGCATTCCTATCAGGCGCGAGAAGGCTGTCTCGGCGGCAGATGGCACGGTGATCTGCATCGCATGCACGCAGCCTCAAATGAAATCCGGTCAAACATTATCCGCAACATCGTTTATAGACCGAGCGAATTTTGTGGCAGCTGAATTTTGTATAGTGCACCTATAGCGGCGCTGTCGTATAATTAAGGCTCACCATGGGGGCAGACCATCTTCGGCCTGTCCGACACTGAGCCCTAAGCTCTCCATTTTGGCTACGTGCGCCGGCTGTGCACCGGCATCTACGCAACAGGAGGTCTATACGTGGAGACAACCAAGATATGGCAGATGCCAGTCAAAAGCATGGTTGGCGAAAAACCGATCAAGTTGGACGACACTACACTGCGGGACGGCGAGCAGACCGCTGGCGTGGTTTTCACAAACGACGAAAAGATCAAGATCGCCAAGATGCTCGATGAGATAGGGGTCGCCCAGATCGAGGCGGGTATACCTGTCATGGGTGGCGATGAGCGGGATGCGATCGAAGAGATCGCGCACATGGGGCTCAACGCCTCGGTGTTAGGCTGGAACCGTGCGAGTGTTGCCGACATCAAGACCTCGATTGACTGCGGGGTCGATGCGGTCGCGATATCTCTTGCCACAAGTGACATCCACATCGAGACCAAGCTCATGAAGGATCGCAAATGGGTCCTCAACTCGATCCGCGAGGCGGTGGCATTCGCCAAGAGCAATGGGGTATATGTCTCCGTGAACGCCGAGGATGCCTCGCGCACGGAGTTCGGCTTCTTGCTTGAGTATGCTGCGGCGGCAAAAGAAGAGGGCGCGGACCGCCTTAGGTTCTGTGACACCATCGGGATCATGGACCCGTTCAGGACCTATCGGGTCATCAGCGAGCTCATCGAGCACACCGGCCTTGAGATCGAGATGCACACGCATAACGACTTCGGCATGGCAACGGCAAACGCCCTCGCAGGCATACATGCTGGCGCGACTTGGGTCAACGTCACGATCGGCGGGCTCGGTGAGCGTGCTGGCAATGCAGCGCTTGAAGAGGTGGTCATGACCCTTAAGCACATCGAGGCGCTCGACCTGCACTTCGACACCAAGCGGTTCTATGAGATGGTGGACTATGTGATGCAAGCCGCTGGCAGGACAATGCCGGTATGGAAGCCGATCGTGGGGCCCAACATGTTCACGCACGAGAGCGGCATCCACGCGGACGGTGTCATCAAAAACCCCAAGACGTATGAGGTGTTCAGTCCTGATGAGGTCGGGCTGGAGCGCCAGATCGTCGTAGGCAAGCACTCCGGAAGCCGCACGCTTGAGATGAAATTCGCCGAGTACGGGGTCCCCCTGTCGCGTGAGCACGCCACCGAGCTCCTCCCATACGTCCGCGACGAGGCCATCCGTTTGAAGCGACCGCTGTTTGACAAGGAGCTCGTCGAGCTGTTCCGCACGAACATCCTTGGGCAGGATAACTAGCCCTTAAGCAGGACAATCAGCAGGCATTAACAGATATTAGAGCAGGCACCGCTGGCGCGAGGAGGCCACAGGCGTTGCTTGTGGTGTGGCCGACTAGCACCTAGCAGGTATTAAGGGGTTGGTTCTCATAGGGAAAACCATCGCCGAGAAGATCCTCTCGGCTCACTCGGGCACTGACGCGTATGCCGGTAGCATCGTCATCGCCGAGCTCGACTTCGTTATGGGCCAGGATGGGACTACGCCGCTTGCGATCCGTGCGCTTGAGAACATGGGGGTTGATTCCGTATTCGACCCGGGGAAAGTCGCCGTTGTCATGGATCACAGCTCTCCGAGCCCGATCGAAGGCGTCTCGGCGCTCCATACCATGATGCGCGAGTTCGGCAAAAAGACGGGGGTCACCGTTTACGATGTGGGCGAAGGGGTATGCCATCAGCTGATCCCCGAAAAAGGCCGCGTGGTTCCTGGCGACCTGATGGTAGGATGCGACTCCCATACGTGCACGTATGGTGCGCTCAACGTCTTTTCCACGGGTGTCGGCTCGACCGATGGTGCTGCAGCGATGGCATCAGGCCGGCTTTGGTTCAAGGTCCCGGAGACTATCAAGGTCACGTGCACGGGTGGGCTCTTGCCGGGGGCGTTCAGCAAGGACCTGGTGCTATACCTTGCAGGGCAGATCAAGGCTGACGGGGCCACCTATCAGGCCATGGAGTTCCATGGGCCGGTGATCGACGCGCTTTCGGTCGAGGCCAGGATGACGATCAGCAATATGGCGATCGAGGTCGGCGCAAAAGCGGGTCTTATGGTCGCCGATGACAAGACGCTAGAGTGGTTCGAGGGGCGTAGCGAGAAGACGCCTTGTCCGGTCAGTCCTGATGCGGATGCGGCCTACTCCCAAGAGATCGTCATCGACGCAGGCATTGTAGGCCCGCAGGTCGCCAAGCCGCATGCGGTCGATAACGTCTCGCCAGTCGAAGAGGTCGAGGGAACGCCGATCGCCCAGGGTGTCTTGGGGACCTGCACCAACGGTCGCCTTGAGGACCTTGCCGTTGCGGCCGGTATCCTGCGCGGTCGCAAGATCAGCCCTGACGTTCGCTTTGTGGTGGCACCTGCTTCTCGGCAGGTATTGCTTGACGGCATCGAGGCGGGCTACATCCAGACGCTTGTCGAGGCGGGGGCTGCGCTTGTCACCCCGGGGTGCGGGCCGTGCGTGGGCACACATAACGGCGTTCCGAGCGATGGCGAGAACGTGATATCCACGGCGAACCGCAACTTCAAAGGGCGCATGGGCAACAGCAACGCGTTCATCTATTTGGGAAGCCCCGCCACGGTGGCGGCCTCGGTCATCGAGGGCAAGATCACGGATCCACGCAAATACTTTTAGTACCTTTGTTGCTACGAGAGTAGGATGTCCCGCCTATTTTCATTCTCGGCTGTGGCAGGCAGCCATGGGATGTTGAGGAGCGAAATGGAATTACGCGCTTGCGCTTTCAAGTACGGTGATGACATCAACACCGACTACATTATCAGCGGGAAATACAAGTTCAAGTCGGCCGACATGGAGGGCATGGCGACTCACGCCATGGAGGACCTCGACCCGGACTACTATGCAAAAGTAAAGCCTGGCGGCGGGTTCCTGGTCGCCGGCAAGAACTTTGGCATGGGCTCTAGCCGAGAACAGGCACCGCTTGTCCTGATCCACAGCAACACGAAGACTGTGCTCGCAAAAAGCTTTGCGCGCATCTTTTACCGCAACGCCATCAACACCGGGCTGCCGGTCGTCGAGTGCGATACCGACCGCATCGACGACGGCGATGAGCTGGTGGTCGACCTTGGGTCTGGGGTCGTGCAAAACCTCACAAAGGGTATCGAGATACCGTTTGCCCCGCTCCCTTCGGTAATGGCGCAGCTGCTTGCAGACGGAGGACTTGTCGAGCACTTCAAGAAGCACGGGGGGTTCAACCTTGAGGGACGGGAATGAGATAGATGGCTGACACCAAGCCCTCTTTTGCTCCTGGCGATGACCAGGTTGTGGTCGCGAGAAAGGCGGTCGACAGCTCGGCGGTGCTCTCTGATGTGGTGGGGGCGCTTTCCGGCGAGGACCGGCGGGCGCGCCAGTTTGCGGCATCGGTCGTCCATGAGATCGCCGATCACGACCCTGCCCTGCTAAAGCCTTTTGTTGACGAGCTGGCCGATGCGCTGCATCGTCCGGAATCGCAGACGCGCTGGGAGGTCCTCGGCACGTTCGAGGAGCTTGTAGGCGTAGATGCGCGGCTGGTGGACAAGGCATTGACGGGGACCGAGGCGGCCCTGCACGACGAGGAGTCCGGCGTGGTACGTCTGGCAGCATTCCGCCTGCTTGTCGCTTACGGGGCAACGACGGCAAGACGCTCCGAGCGGGCCTGGTCGCTTGTATCAGAGTCGCTCCGCTGTTACCACGGCGACCCCGAGTTCCTTCCGATGTTAGACGGCATCTATAAAATGGTCTGCGGGAATGCCTCCGATAAGGTAAAGCGCTCAGCTGCCGAGGCCATGGCTTTTGATGCCGAGAACGCGAAAGGGACCCTCAAGCGTCGGGCTTTACGCATTGTCGCTTGTGCGCCGTCCAAAAGCGGCAAATAGAAAGCGGCAAATAGAAGCAGGATAAAAAAGCAGGCAGTTGCAAAAGCACTGCACCATAAGAAGCACCTACACGAAAAGGAGTCTTGCTTGTGGCGAAACATACCGTGGCCCTCATCCCGGGCGATGGCATCGGCCCGGAGATCACCTCGGCGATGTGCAGGGTCGTCGAGGCGACCGGAGTCGATATCGAGTGGGAGGTTGCCGAGGCGGGCGCAGAAGTCATGGACAGGTTCGGGACGCCTCTCCCAAACGAGGTTCTCGAGTCTGTCCGGCGCAACAAGGTTGCCATCAAAGGCCCGATCACCACGCCGGTGGGCACGGGCTTTCGCAGCGTGAACGTTGCGTTGCGCAAGGAGCTCGACCTCTTTGCATGTCTTCGGCCGGCCTTCTCGATCCCCGGCTCAGGGGCGCGTTATGACGACATCGACCTTGTTGTTGTACGGGAGAACACAGAGGACCTGTATGCGGGCATCGAGTTCGAGGAGGGCAGCGCTGGCGCACGCGAGCTGATAGGGTTTGCCGCAGACCAGGGTGCCGGCATCATCCGACCGGACTCAGGCATATCCTTAAAGCCGATCTCGGTATCGGGCACCCAGCGCATCGTGCGGTACGCCTTTGAGTACGCCATCGCGAACGGGCGCAAGAAGGTGACGGCCGTCCACAAGGCGAACATCCTCAAGCACTCCGACGGGCTGTTCTTAAAGGTCGCCCGCGAGGTCGCCCAGGAGTACGCGGACTCCGGTGTCGGGTTCGAGGACTACATCGTTGATGCCACCTGCATGCAGCTGGTGCTGCATCCGGAGTGGTGGGATGTGCTCGTGCTCCCCAATCTCTACGGGGACATCGTGAGCGACCTCTGCGCCGGGCTCATCGGCGGCCTCGGCATAGCGCCTGGCGCGAACATCGGCCTTGAGGCCGCGCTCTTCGAGCCGGTCCATGGCTCGGCCCCCAAATACGCTGGGAAGGATATGGCGAATCCCACCGCCGAGATACTCTCGGCGCAGCTCATGCTCAAGCACCTTCAGGAGACCGATGCCGCCGAGCGGGTGCTCAATGCCGTGCGCGAAGTGATCGCCGAGGGGGAGCGGGTCACCTACGACATCAAGCGCTCCAGCACGGGCACCACTGACGGTTGTGTCGGCACTCAGGCGTATGCAGACGCGGTTATCGAGAGGCTATAGCATCCGGCGCGTTGCACTTGCGGTGCTTGCCGGGGCCTTTGGCGTGGTGTTTATTGTCGGCGGGCTGCTGTTGGTCGCCAAGACAGGAGGCGATCGCCCGCCCTCGAGCGGCACCGGCTCGGATCGGCGGTCAACCCCGCCCTCGTCCTCACCCGCCGGTGCCCGTGGCAGCTCCAGCGTTGACGCGAGCGGCACTCCTGCGACGGGGGTCGTGATCGATCTCATCACGCGCACTCCGCAGGGCGGGCGGGCTGCGGTCGTTGCTTTCAGGTCCGGCAAAAGCATCAGTGTCTCTGCCGAGGACGGCAGCGCGCCGGTCCCGGTCGCCCAAAGCGCCAGCGGGCCTTATGCGCTTTCCCCGGATGGCCGGACGGTGGCGTTCGTGCAAAACCACGCCCTGTACCTCGCCGATGTCCAGACGCACGATGTGATATCCGCAGGCGATGCGGATATCGGGCTTGTGCCGCAGTGGCAGCCGGACTCGTCGCATGTCGTGTTCCGGCGGTGGGTCAAGGCCAGCGGTGACAGCTTCGATATATGGTCGGTAAAGAGAAGCGGCACGGGGGCCAAGCGGCTTCTGCCTGGCGAGAAGGCTGTGTGGTCACCCTCTGGCGAGGTGCTTGCGATCCTGAACAGCGTCGCTTCAGATGTTGTGGCAGGCAACAGCGGCGGGGGTGGCAGCGGCGGCAGCAGCAGCCCTGCGGGTGTTGCCTCTGTGAGTGTCGCGGTAAACGGCGGCGTGTTCAGGGCTATTCCGATCCAGACGGCGACACCCACGGCGGTAGGCTCCAATGGCAAGCGGGTGTTTGTGGGCACCACCGGTGGCGCAGACGGTGCCCGCGTGCTCTCGATGGCCCTGGACGGGAGCGACCAACGCCAGATTGCTGCCGCAGTGCCGGGGAAGCGCCTTGCGTTCTGGTCGGCGATCAGCGCATCACCGGACGGCGGGCTGCTTGCGCTGCAGGCGAATGGCGACGACGGGTATGCGCGGAGCTTCCTGATCCCTGCCGAGGGCGGGAAGCTTGCCGAGCTCTCACGGTTGAGCGACACCGTCGTTCAGGGGTTCAACGCAGCTGGCGACCGGCTGTTCATTGTAGAGGGCAACGCGTTTCAGGGAGAACCGACATCGCTTGCGAGCGTAGAGCGAGATGGATCCGGGCGGCAGACTGTTGTGGCCGGCGCACAGTAGCGCGCAGTAGTGCGGTGGCGCGCAATGCAGCAGCGCGTGGCAGCGTGCAAGGCGGTAGCGCGCAGTGCAGAAGCGCGGTAGTGCGCTAGCGGGGTAGCGCGAGAACATCGTCACGCCTCCCCTCGTATCCTGAACATCGTCGTCATTGGACGACTTTTGTCCTGTGTTTACTGTTCTTGAATATGGGACATAATTCCCCGATGGCAGGGGTCGCACAGCACCCCCTGAAGCTTGTCTTCTTAT
>Ga0123353_10006442_pt1 | contig 15622 bp, 9 predicted proteins | sample TergutLab28metaG_3_FD_92763 | JGI IMG/M metagenome (GOLD analysis project Ga0123353, IMG submission 92763) | Labiotermes labralis P3 segment gut microbial communities from Petit-Saut dam, French Guiana - Lab288 P3 | ecosystem: Host-associated > Arthropoda: Insects > Digestive system > Gut ... | reverse complement strand
CACCTCCGTGTGTCGGCTTCCCTTTTTTTGTCTGTGGTGGGGGGGGGTGGTTTTCCGTAGGGGGGGGGGGGGGGGGGGGGGGGGGGGAGGAGGTAGAGAGAGTGGCCAGTCTGTGTGAATCTATATAGTACTGAAGTTAAGAATGAGTGGAGCTGTACCTCTGCATCCTGTATGCTTCTGGCATCGACCTTTTTCTTCTACCAATTTTATGGAGTATAACCGTGAGCAGCTGGCAGTTGCTGAGCCTGTATGGACTTTTCCCATCTTTTCTTGGTTATGGGATCTGAAGGTTCACTTCATTAGTGTCCACAAGGACCTGTTACTGGACCATATCCTGTGCTCAGTCCACATTCTTGCACCTTTTTTATTTAAGTTATACAGGGCATGCAGTCTTATTTGAATTCAAGGAGAACAGATTTAAGACAAAAAAAATGAAATTTCCAGTCAGCAAGACTGCACACATGCAATGTCACAATAATGAGATGCATGCCCAGCAAAGCCTAATATTTACTCTTGCATGTTATGCTGTGGCAGGACCTAATGGCTAGCATTTCAAGTACAGTGACATCCTTCTCATCTACAGCATTTCAGCAGCACTCACATCACTGAAGAGTATGATTCTTTTCTCTTGCTACTGATCTCAATATTTCTCGACTTTGACAGGTTACTGACTTATCCAAACAGCCTGTCACTAAAAGGGTTAAGATGTTGATAGTACTTATCCAAATACTTACTCTTTTGCAACTCCAGAGTGGTCAGATAAAGGTACACACAAGTGGTTTAAATGTGTACAGAGACAAATGAGCAGCTAAATACAAAGATTATGTGATATAAATTTTGGAACTGTATTGTTATTGTTTTTAAATGACAAAATGTTTTTTCAAATGCTTTGGAACAAATGAATTGTTATTTTTATTCAATTTTTTAAGGTATGTGTGTAACAAGTACTCCAAGCTGACCTCATTTCTATGGAGACAAAAACAGAGGTCACATTCAACTGCTTCAGAGATCTCAGAATTCTACCCCTTTGCTTCATGGTAAGCTACTTGGATCAACACAAGGAAAAACTTAAATCTTCAGTTCCTGTTAAAATGCAAATTACAATAAATATATATTCATTTAATTTTAACAACTTTATACAAATCTCTGATCAGTACATTTCACAACATAACCAAAAGATGTGATCCCCATTTGCTGTTCATATTTACTAATTCACTTGAACATACAAGATTACTTCGCAGTATAGGGTATAAAAATGTTTCACTTTATAGAACAAGTGGGAATATGGTTAAGGATGATGTAAATTTCAAGATACACCGTTGTTCAAATTCAGTGTGTCCATAAGTGAACCTCTTCCAATGGAAATACAAATTTATGCAGCTTATGTGACACAGAAGAGCAAGATGTCTTATCTCAACTCATATTAAGGTCCGAGAGTATCTGGAAAGACATGCCTAACCCAAGGAAGCCATCTCATTGTCCTCTTGTGGGCAATGTGCATGTAATAAAAATATTATATCAATCATTAATGTTATACTGAGACAAAAAGTTCCTACTTCACAATGATGATACTTTGTACAGTTTAGAAAACTGAGCTGCTGAGAACAAAGCATCTGGCAAGTGTCTTTCTAAGAAAATGACATAGTACTCAGTGACATGCATATGCGCTCAACAAAACTTATTCATTTTATATTAATTATTCATTACACATTTTTAATATTTCAAACAAAAAATCAGAAGACCTGGTTTTATAAGCATTGTTTAACACAAACCTTAAGGCCAACTGTATCAAACTGTACATCATTATAAATGTTTCCAACTGAAATTCTTACACATCAGTCATGTGCAGGAGTGCACTTATGTACAAAGCAGACTTTCACAAACATGCTTTCACGTTACTCAATATTTTATATCTATAACAAGACATTTATTACCCAGTTTTCATTACTTATCTTTCCTGCAGCAGCAAGCAGTATAGTGTTATAAATGAGATCAGTATTTCTTAAAATATAAAGAGTGTATATAAATTATCTTTAAACATTTACCTGTGAATACAAGCTTTACAAAAAACAAAGCCATACTTGTATACAGCACCTGTGACAGGAACTCTCAAGGTTTCACTTAAACCTTTGGCGCTGGAATTAAATCCCCCCCCCCCCCATCCACTTTAATAGCCGTTTGGCCATTTAAAGGGCTCACTGCACGACATATATATATATGTCGTTCGGCGCCAAAGGATTAATACCTGGTACGTGGTAGCAACCCTCGCTTTGCAACACACTTCATCCATCCGGGCAAATGTGTGTAAATCATCAGCTCAGTTGCCATGAACCCACAGTGAAGTGTGGTTTATTGAAATAAAATCAGATACACAAGTCCAAATATGCTTCAGACTGTGTATCGCAAGGTGCTACCACTGAGAACATCAATATGTACATGGTACAAACAGTTTAAGGAGAATGGATGTGTCTTGCACAGTAAAGGTGCAGGACATCTGTATGTAACTTGACAAAAGTCCTGAACTCATATGTGAAGTCTCTCTCTGCACTCCACGTAAGTCAACATCAACTGCAGCATGTGAGTTGCAAATTCTGCAATCGATCATGCAACAAGTTAACATAAGAGAACATGTGCATCTGTATGCTTAAAGGGACAAGTGTTGCAGACAATTAAATATTTACTGAACTAAATGATTGCCTGTACCCATGTTCAATAACTTGTACATTCAACACTGGCAGCACTGGTCACACATACTATGTCCAAGTGACATTCAAGCTCCAGGAATGTATACTAACTTCAACATGTCAAAGCCCAATGATGCAACAGCAGCTTCAACTCTGTCAAATCTCCAACATTTTCCCACAGGGAGAAAAATCACAGGATGTAATGCTCATTGATCTGATCAGTCAACAGATCAGAGCAGCGTGACTTGTCAGTTGGTTTGGTAACTGCTGATCATGACATGCATGAGCAACAAAGCTCTACTGTGGTGTGCACCAGCTTAGTGACGCGATACAAAATGCTGCAGTTCTTCGAACTATGAGTAAATAATGTTTTCCAGCACACCTCAGTAATGGGTGGATATCACACTCTAGAAAAGATTACACACCAGGCCACAGAACACATTAACTTTGTCTATATGTCTAATGTACTGTGCAGTAGCATTAGGATATTCTCATCCCCAAATGCATACATTATGGAATACAGCTTCATCAGAGTATATTATTTTCCTCACAAATTTGTTGTTGTCATCCACTTTCCCATGCTTGGTTACTGCAAATTCCTAACATACTATCCTAACATCTGGTATCATTGCATGCATCATTTACCACTTGCAAGCATACAGAAATGAAGTTTGCAGCCTTTGCAGCTCACTGTTGCAGCCTTTGTCAACTATCGTGGACTTTGAACAAAGACCTTGTGTATGTGTTTGATGGTTTCATCATACACATATAAATGCCCCACATCTTTCATGTGAACAAAGCTTCTGGTCTGCCAAAACTAAGCCAAACATATTTCATTGTTCTTACAGATGGTGTCTGATGGTTTTGTGTCCTGACAGGTTGTTCTAAACATCACTGGACCTGTGCAACTGATTCTGACAAACCACTACTCCCACCATGCTTTTTCTGTAGGTTCATGAGAACTGAGCAGATGATTCCTACATACACACAGGTGGCTGAATTGAGGTGCATTACAAGACGTATTACTATCTATCAGTTACTCGGTGAAACTATAACAATTCCTCTCTCAGAAAATGTACAACAGCACATCTGTCTTTTTATAAATTTTTTATTCGCAAAGGAACTTTGGCAAGATAATTTATTTACGTTCTGTTTTATTACAGATAATCTCATAAGAATGACTTGTAGATATACATAATTATCACACAGCAGACCTCCCAAGTGAGATTTGCTATAAGCTTTCATGATTTAATTATTTATTGGTCATCTTTCATCTGTATATGTATGACTTTATTTTGGTAAAGTTTCTAGCTCACATTCTTTTCAAGCAATTAACACACATTAATTTTATTGTTCCCAAATGCCCTACAATTTCAACGTAATTCATCAAATATTTATGAGATGTAGTGTTGCAGATCATGCTACTATATAGTGACTGAGCACGAAAATAAACCTGACTTTAACAAGTATTAATAAACTGTGTCCATTACAGATGTGGAGGTGTTTTACACACACTGTTTACTCTCCACATGTACAGTTAAGTGTATTTATAAGTACACTTTGCCCTCACTATAATATACTGCATGAGATTATTATTTTAGCATTTGTGTACAGATTTTCACTCACCTTATAATTGGTCTTCCCATATCAACTTTGTGAACCAAAACACGATAGGATCCCAGTAATTTAAATATGTCCCACTGATGTTCCAACCATACTGAAAGCTGGATGACTTTCAGCAATATTGAAAACAATATCAATGTTAGAATTTTTCTTGAACATATAGAAAAATTTAGAAATATTATATACAATGTATAACACAGCACGTATTTCTAGATGGAAAATGAACAGAAGATTAATAATATTTAATTTTCCATTCGCAATTCTCTTTTATTATGAATATCATCATATTTTACATGTTTTGACAAGGCGATAACAGCTGCTGACACTCTTTTATTCATTCTGGATGGAGTCGAGGAGGCTAATAATCACACGTAGTTAGCACTAATGTGAAAACATGCCTTTATACTGCATCTTCTTTTGTTCATTCTGGTCAGTCAATCACCTTTCACACTCTTGGTTCCCAGTCAGCACTTCAGGAGCACAAGGAAGAAAGTGGTTTCAGGCCATGTAAATAAAGGTGTTGATATCATCCTCATCTCGTTTCATATACTTATGCTCAATAAGCCACTCTATCTGTTCTTTTATCATTTTCTTGCTAGGAAGAAACATATTTTTCAGGATATCCACCAATTCAGTTTGAAGCTGAACGTTCGTGATTCGTTTTCGCATCTTGAGTATTTTGATAATGGCTTCCTGTAAAAATACTATTATTTAATATGGGCAGTACACAATTCAAAACATTTTGCTTGGGATTCCATGTTCTGATATGCATGCATTATCTTCAAGTGGAGGTTTATATAATCTAATGATTGTCTTCACAGTCTAGTATCACATAAGGGAAATACTGTTTTGAAATAATACACTAATCTTCAGTTTTAAATATTGTTTTATATGAGACTCTAGTTTTAGGTTATAATCCACTCCTCTTTATATAGTTGCAGGCTTAAGTATTTTTCACCTGCTACATGTCCCAACACATTTATTGTAAAACAGATTGCAAAACCTTATTAGTTAATTTCTGAAATGTCTTGCATAAAAATATGTACATGTTACTTCTGTGAAGATTTGTGGTTCAGTAGTGCAATGGTATAAGAACAGTAGCATGTAAAAACTGTACCTATTTAGGCAGAATCATGAACTATTTCTAAAAGAAATTGCATTCTTTGAACGTATATAAAACAGGTACCTTAACTCCTAACCAGTTTCTTAATTCAGACACATTTAGCATTTAATGTACACAACTCAACACCCAATAATTATGACGTTTTACTGAAGTAATTTATAATGTGGTTGCAAACTGCATTCTACATTTAGTACAAAAGCATCAGAATGGGTAAGACATCAGGAATCTCTAACCTAAAGCAGAAGATATTGCAGATACATGGCAGCTGCAGCATACTCTGAAATTTGCCTATTCACGGACTCTTTGTATCAGAACACTACCGAACTTCACTTCCAGAATCACTCTTTTTGATTGAGCAGAAATATATATATGATAAATACAGAATCATGACTAACAAATGTCATGCAATTATGAAATTAATCTCAAAAGGAATGCCATGACTCCAAAAGTGTAGAACTGGATGAACTACATGTAAATATGTATAAGATCAAAAGAAGACTGGAAAAGAAGCAATCCAAAATAAAATACACAAAACACTCAGTGGTATTCTTTGCAGTCTGTTAAATTTAGTTGTGGTTTGTTTATACAATTTGATTGGAAGCTTATGATGTACATGAAAATGTCCATTCATGGTCTTCTGTTCATTTTATCATGCCATAACCAAATGATCAGGAAGTCTTTCGTTTTGGTACCACCTAGCTGCACCAGCCATCACCTCTCCGGGTGCATTTAAGGTAAAGATACTAGTCAACTATGAAGCTAGGGTTAGTGGAAGCATGAGTGTTTCCCAAGGTTACAGTTTGTCTTCAGTAGTGCTGGACAGATCACTTGGGTAGTCTATAGGATGGTGCAGTATACATGCTCACTGATATGTTTAATAGTCTCATAATTAGCACATTCCACTTCTTTACACACAAGAAATCAAATCAGTATGTTCAGTTACTTGTTCCATTTGTAGCTGTGGTCTAAACCAATCAGTAAACTGCATGAGATTTCTCAATTATTGCCAGGTTTTGTCTAAACTTTCTAAAAACAAAGCACTGACTGCCAGATGTGATGTGCACTAGTAATTTAGCCCTTATGATATTCAGTTTTAAGCAGTTAGGTCTATTACCCAACAGTGGTACAGAACCAAGACACACAGTTACAATACTCTTCTTGGCTGAACCACAAGTTCTTTTTATATAAACCCTTTTCATTGGCTGCCTAAATAATCATGTTATGTCCTTTAAAAACAAAACCAAACAAAAGGCTGAGCTTTGAATTAACCTATGAGACAAGTTGGGATTTGAACCCGGGACTTGTACAGCTATAACAGGTTAATACAGCTAAAAACCAGAACTGGTTCTCACAACTAATTTAAAAAGAAACCTGCCCTGCTTAACGGTTTAGATTGATGGATGGGTGGGTGGGCAAGACCTGCAAGGAATTTGCACAAGGACCTCCAATCAGTCTTTATCAGAATCAGTTCAGGAAAAAAATCCTCTGTTTAATTACCTTTCAATTGATAACTTAATAAGGAATGTGTAATGGACATACAATGCTATGTTTAATTTATGATTACAACGTCTGGTCATACACTTACAGAGTTATGCATTCAATGTATGCAGAATTACAAAGAGGACTTCTGCACAAATCCATTATTTGTGTTTGATTTTAATCAAACTACATTACCTGAAAATATCCTTGAATGTCTCTTGTGTTAATTTTTAAAAAATCTGTGCAAGGGTGTTGATGATGACACATGACAAATGGATTGATGGACACACATGAAATCCAAATACAGCATTTTTTTTAATAAAAAACAAAAAAAATTGACTACTGCCACATCCTCACATTGACCCTATATAAATACAAACACTGAAGTATACCACAGGTGACAGGTGTCAATTTCTCACAAGCCATTGCAACAAGTTAGATTTATATGCATGTCTCTTAATTTGTGTATATGTGAGAAGGAACTCCTTTCTATGAATGAAAATACTAATAAGTGGTCTCAATTCGCACTGGGAGAAAATATGGTATTTCTGAGTTTGCACAACTGGAATGCCATATAGCATAATTCCCACCTACAGTAATGTGTCAATAATGTGAATGCACACTGTAAAGTTTTCCTTTGTTAGTCAACATTCTGATCTAAATATGGAGCAACATGCACGTAACATAATCAGAACTGACCTGAACTCGAAATATTCTGAGCTGGACGATACATTCATTGTCTTCTTCTTTACTTCTCTCTGTTGATAACTGTAATCTACCCACTAAGTTAACTTTTCCACGTTTTTGTAGTTTTCCATTTTTGCTGTAAAAATAAAGATGGAAGCCGAACTGCAAAATACATAATTTCAACCTCAAAACTTTAATAACAATTTCTTTTAAATATATTGAATGGATAACACTGTAGAAATGTTTAAAGTGACTTGTCACTTTAGTTGCTCTCAAATTTTCCCTGAATGGTTTACACACAGTCAATTTCATTACAGTTTCCATCGACTGAATGTATTATTACCATGACATTACACACAAACTGCCAAGTCTCAGATTCAAAACTTGGACAGGTCACTCTGAGGTGTGAATACAAGCTGCAGGTTTCACAGTGATGCAAATTAGTAGTACAGTGACAGAAGCTGATACGAATATTTTGGAATCAAAACTGTGTTAGAAACCTGTTCAAAGACTACTAACCACATGCGTCTTGCAAGGATGTTGAAAGCAATGTAACCATTGAACAACTTTATTTCCATTTCAAGGTATTAAACCATTACAGATACCAGATTTCAGTTTAAGAAATGAAATCACCCAACAATCACTAAGGCCAATCAAATTTGAACCAGACTTTCTCACGTGGTTAAGTACCTGTAAGCTATCAGCCATGACAGCTGATGAAATTAACTAAATTCGATTCAAAATTTTGAAAGTGTCATGCACAGTGCATATAACTGGTTAAGTAAGATGCATGAAGGTACTCCCTGCGTACAACTGAAGGAAGCAGCATGCATCCTATATCTTGAACACTGGCAAAAAACACACTCTTGACTTCAGCAGCAGGGCAGAAGACATTTTACCTGAATCACTGATATAGCAGGACATAGTCTGACTCTAAAAAACTAAGCCACTGATCAAAAATTAATACCATGCTGAAGTACTCTTTTAATATTATAGTATGGTTAGTTATCACTTTTATTAATGTGGATATATAAATACTACACATCCCCAAACAACCCTGCATATCAGATGACCCATCCTCACCATTTCACTTTACAGGAATGTACCTATATTCACATTAGCCAGGTTTTTATACCACTTTATGTCTGCATGCTTAATATTCTGAAATTAAGTAATCATCAAAGTTAAAATATGAGAGTATTATTACAGTAAAAAATTAGGAACACATCATGGAGTTCACTAGTCGCTGCCAACACTCCGATCACTGGAAAAGAATGTTCTTCCTGACCACTCTCCCACAGGGCATCATTTTCTGCTCCATTCATGTCATTTGACTCTGGTGAAATGACCATCCAAGCAGTGCTTCAGATGGTCTTCTCATGTTTCCTGCTGGTGTTACAGGGCAGTTCAAAATGGCAGCTATTACCCACACAGGCAACACAGTCTTTGAATGGTATGTTAAATACATCAAACACCTGTAACCTAGAGATCATGACTCCAGGTATGATCATTATATCTGTGTTGAGATTAAAAGTTAGTTTTCACTTTCTCCATTAAGTGATCCTTGAAAGCATCTACACGCTGCATTCCTCTCTTCTGTAGAAGAAAAACTGGTCTTCTATCCCAGACTTCTATCGGCCATTTGACCACTAGTTTTTCTGCCACTGAGGCCATCAACCTGACTTAATGAAAGACAGATTGAGTAAGACAGATATGTGCAAGGCAGGAGAGTGGGGGAAGCTCACTTACGGGCCATGTTGTTTCAAAGTGACTTACGAGAATCAGTCAAAATTGTCAAAATAATAATATTAATATGGGTAATCATAAAAATTCAAAATCCCTAACACTGAGGTTCATGCATTTTGACAGCTTACTGTACAATGTTGAGATAAGGAGACATCTGACAGATTCTACTTTACTTTTCACGGATTCTTCCCAGTCAGTACCATTCTTAGGTATGCTTTTAAGTGTACATCACCTGCAACCTAGAAATTCCTTTTCCTCCTAGACTGCTCGTAGTAAGAAGAATATTTCTGCACTTCATGTTTTCCTTTTCTGATATAGTGTTAGGCAGATACAAAGCAAGACGAATGAGCATTAAGCATTTATATACAGCAGAATCTTGATTATCCACTTGTACATTAATTGCAGAATTCTTAGTACACTTAACTTGTACATTACAACTTCCTTCAATGATTTGTACTATCCATTAAATTTGTTTCACTAATAAACTGTGATTTATATGATTTGCTGTAGACTTCTTAGGCTGCTGCAACTTTACATCTTTGTATTTTATTGCCTGACTACTACCAGCGAACAAATGTTAATGTAAATTACATACATACTTACACAAGTGCAAACTCCTGGTTTACCCAGAACATTGTATTTTCATCAAAGTCCTTTGGTGACTGAAGTTCAGGAGTGAACAAAAGAACTTGTCTCTTTAGTTTTGGAAAGGCCACTAGAGACTGAAATCAATGTAGCACATGTTTATAAAAAAATAAATGTAACATGCCAGCACATATGTATTTGAATGCACATACACACACATCATGAATAACAAAGTCAAACACAGTAACCTCAATTGTCAAGAGAATAGTGGATTTCAAACCCACTGGAACTAAGATGTTAACCCCTCTTCTGCACAGAGAGGTCTTACTACCAAGTCCCTGAGCATGGAAGCTGTCATAGAAGCTTCAACGCATAAGAAGCCTGCATCTGCTGGAAATTTGGAGTCCTTTTCCGCCCCCAGATCAACTTATCCTATTTCATAGCACAGTCTCTAGGTTCAAAACTCCAACTTCTGAAAAGGCCTCCTTAACATATAATACAGTTTTTATCTTGAAATGGTAACATCTCATCAAAAACTTCCCTTCAATTCTTGCAATTAAAATTCAGCTCTCCTCATCAGTTAATTCCCTGATTAAAAAGAGTGTCAGGATTTGAATGTAATTATAGGAATTTTTTTTTAGAAAGGGGCCCTCTGATTTGGCATGTACTCAGTGCACTTTTAAGATAACCTAAAGGAAACAAATCAATTGAAGAGAAATTTTTATAACACCAAAATCTGTTATTTCAGCTATTTACAGTACTACTTTATCTGTGGATGATACATGAACCAATTATCTCCATCATTTGATACAAAATGTGTTAATACCACAATAACCTGCTCTGTGAAAACCTGTAGGGCTAGGAAAAATGGCAGTCACTAATAAACCTTGCAATTCAGAAAGAACAAGATCTTCAAGCAATCTATTTATATATGTAAATGTGAAAAACAATGAATCTCTACATACCCACAAGGTTCGTCTGAGCTCAGGATCAGGTAACTCTGTTGCTAACCGTAAATTCTCATAAGAAATTCTATCGAATGGGCGCTGATTCCATGCAAAGAGTACTGCCATCTGGAATGTTGTCACATCAACATCAAATCTTCCTACTGCATTTGCAAAAGTTATCTGCAAAAATAAAAGCCATGATTCTCAAACTGTTCAAACTATCTTCTCCATGATTTTTATTCATTATATTATGGTGCCAGTAAACAACATATGTTGCACATAATATAACTACACTTAAATACTAGGACATAAATGCCTATTGTAACTGAATAGCACAGACTCTATCACTGGATTTATAAGTATTTATATTGTATAGTGCAGCAATAATATAGTCAGCATAGCAAATGGACTCCACGCTGAATGACCAAAGAATTATGGTTCTATTTGCAGGTGGGAGAAGAGATTTTTTGTTCTTCAGAGCATTCAGACTGGCTCTGGGGCCCATTCTTCTAGGGTCTTTCCCTGGGGAAAGAGGAGCTGGGGCATGAAGGTGCCTACTCACCTCCTACTTCAGCAAAGGTTACGAATGAGTGGAGTCATACCTCTAACCCCTTTATTCATTCATGGCATGCATAAGGACATATTAACTACACATTACTTCATTTTACCTTGAAAGTTCTCTATATAGTCTGTTCAGTAAATTTTTGGGGGTGGGACCATCATGTCTTGTAAAGGGCAAGTTGTGATCTGAGCACATCAAATAACCTTATACAAATTCAAAATCTATTTCAAAACTGCTGCCATCCACAAACAAAAATGTATATTTGCACATTAAGCATTTATTTGATCTGTACATGACAATGCCAACACAGCAAACCATTACAGGTCACAGAGGTTAAATCTTAAATAAATCCTGCAAATGGCAAAACTGCAGGGTGTGAAGTTAAGACTTTATGGGAAAAATTGGATTTGGGGAACTAAAGACACATGAAATATGATAATATGCAAATTTATGATTAATCAGCATGAATGCATTACTGTTGGACTTTAACTAAAATAACAACAATGCTCCTGTGAAAGTTGCCTGGGTAACTGAGCAATGCGGTGTGCATGCCAGAGGGGGAGACAGATGACTTCATGAAGAAAGTAGTAATCTTCAATTGCTTTGCTTCTTCTGTTATACACCCCTGTATACTGCCTTGACATCTCCATCTTGTGCTTAAATTTTAGGCACCTCTTCACGAAATGGTCAACTTTAAAGCAATCACTAAGTGATACACCATCTGAAGGCCATTCTTCAGAGCACTGTTAGTCAGCTGAGGCTTATCCACAGCAGCATCAGAATGTTCATCCCCTGGTTTGCTGAGCTCTGTCAATGTCTCCTGTGCTTCCAAGTTTACTCAGCAACATAAGAGTCAAGAACTTTCCGGATGTCAACCTCCTCCAAGTCTGGGAATTGGTCTGGAACTTAACAAGCTAGCACAATGATGTTCCATCTTTCATTATGCTGACTGGTGAATTTCTGGAAGTCGTCTACTAATTTCAGCCAAAGCTTCTTCCAGCACCCATTCAGCGCTGTGTACTTCAGGTTGTCCCCAGACTTCTTAATATCCACTATTCAGTTGGCTGTTCTGTACAATTTCCAGCATTCACTAACACTAAAAAAAGGTCTTCTTCTCACTTGTCTTGTTTCAAAGACATTAAGGAAGTTGTAGCAAGTGTAATAGCTCTTGGATGCTTAAGGATTCCCTAGTTGGGTGAGTGCAAGTGTGAGGTGATGGTTTGGAAACTCATATGGGGAAGTCCAATCATAGTCACCCTGGGGCATTATTATGGATAAGGAGAGCCTTAGGTACTACATTCTTTCACTTCATATATATGGGTTTCACCAACACAGTAACACAGACAGAAACTGCTGGGTCTCATCTTCCAGCTGTACATACAGGGCCCTTTCAACCTTCTGGAAAAATAGGGATCATACTGGCTTACACAACAAACTTCCACATACAATGGAGGAATGGCCTTAACACTTCTTCTGGTTTTGTGCTTCTTAATGAAATAAACAGTTGATTTGTTTACGTGAAAATGACATCTGACCGTTGCAATGCACCTCCTGTGTCCTGCTTATGTAGGACCTTCACTTTGTCTAATGGAGGCATCACTTCTCTTCTGCTTTGGTATTTATGTTCTCACCAGTTCATACAACACCCTTTACCCACATAAATAAAACATGAGAACAGTCGGTTATAAAAACTGTAACAAGTAAATGTTGTATTGAATAATATCTAGGTAGCTATTGAGTGAGACAGGTGGGCAGATTTGGCTTCTTGTGCACCTCAGTTAGAGCGAGAACAAATCAGCACAGGACCTACACTGTGATGCATGAGAGTTGCCACAACAGTTCTTCCATGAACAATGAAAACCATGGTGTGTGAACCTGCAAACAGGGAGGGTCTGCTGTAATATGATATTATTACAACATATGAAAACAATACATAATTTTGTAATTTTCCAGGGTATAGATGAGAGAGCAATTTGATCAAGCAGCGCTTGATAGAATTCATTAATCCTACTCCATATTGCAGACTTCTAATCCTGCAAATCTTGTGTTACTAATGCAATTTTTGGGTAAAATAAAATTTGTAATTCAACAATAAAACACAATTTTGCCCTTGTATCAGAACGATGGACTCTTGTATCAATGGCCAACAATTCAATTTTTATTGTGAAAAAAATAACTTCCTTGAATGCAAATGAAAAAATGTTAAAGACTGTTGTAGATAGGTGGTGGTGGTGGTGGTGGTGGTGGTGGTGGTGGAAGTAGTAGTAGTAGTAGTCCCCTAAGAAAGAAATGATTATCTAATTACAGACTTGTCTTATAAGTCCAAGTCTGGCATAACCTACACATTTATAAATCTTATCTTGCAAAAATACATACAGCACAACTCCTTTAATCTGACATCCAATAATTCAGAAATCTGATAATCTGGCACTTGAGGAGTGTACCAGAAAAAATCTTCATCAATTAAACAGGCAAATCTCAGGGATATGTTCCAAAAGGCCTCCAAGAGTGCCTCCAGACCCCTTGTCTCCTATTCCAACAACTTCTTCAGTTATGAAGACTCCAGAAAACATAAGAGGACCCCAATGACCCAGAACCAGCAGATGAAAGAAATATTGAAATGAATACCCTTCTGATGAGTTGCACAGTCCAAGTATAGGAGCATTACCTGTAAGAGCTGAGGTCAGTACAGGTACTGTATGATAATCTGGAATATTAGATAATTCAGCAAGTGTCTGGTCTCGTGCAAGTTGGATTAATGGAATTTTGCTGTGTTACAGAATTTGCAGGTATATTTACAATCCGTCTCCATGTCAAAATCTAACACGCCAAGCTCCAAGGGTTCATCAGTTTAGAATTCAGACTTGAATCATCAGTTACACCACTGTTAGCACCTCAAACATTGCCCTTTATTAGTTATTGCCTCAAACCAAAATCTAAATACAGGTTTCATAAAGCTGTCATGTTGTTGTTTTACAAACAAACAAACAAAAAAATATAGATCTATAATCATATAGCATTTCAGTACCGCACACTGAATGGCACATTACACCAACCTCACATCTGTTGTTATATTAATAAATGTAGGAAATTCAGAAGTATAAGTTTAACATGGCATACAATGGCATAAAACAAATTTTGTGAGAACTGGTCAGTTGTTTAAAAGTTAAGATGCCAAAAACACACATACACAGCATGACCTCATAATAAAACTCTGAGTTCATGATTGTATCATGATGTGGATGAACGTCTCCAAGTGCACAAATAGAACCTTACAACACAAAATCATTACCATGACAAAACACATCTTACAAAAAATACACACCGTGCCATTAGACATATGATGATACCACTGTAGTTTCCTGCCACTATGTTTCTTCTTATAGAAATCTTCTACTTCTGGGATGTAATCTTCAAGTTCCAGAGGAAGAGAAACTGTGACCCGCTCACTGCCTCTTGCCCAAGCACCCGCATTCAAAATCTTGATATTAATTGAATCTGCAAAGAAAAAGGGAGGGGGGGGGGTGATAAAGAAGTTGACTGCTGATTCCAACACAACAGTAACAATCTTGATTCTTCATTTTTACAACCACACAAGGTGTGGATACAAACCATAGCATTTTTTAAAATTTATTGTTCACATTCTTAATGCTTAAACTGCTGCCTGTATTATCAAACCAAAATTTAATGTAAGTACTGTGTAGTAACTACATTCTACTTGGAACATGAAAATAGTGGTTGTACAGTTTCTAAGATTTCACAACAAAGTACATGGAATCAACCATCTGGATCAAAACAGGTGAAATACATAGAAGACTCTATGTTCTTAAGAAACGCAAAGGTTATGCTATCAATTCACTCAAAAATGACAGGCATGTTTTATTATAAAAGAAATAAAACCATGTTCTTAAATGTGGAACATGGGAAATATAACTACAGACAAATTATTATTTGAATGACAATGGAATATATGACACTAATAAATTTAAAAAAAAAAATCCATTTCACTGCGTACATTCACTCACCTGCTATACTACCTTTTGTGCTCCTATACTGCTCTTTGAACTGTTGATTCAGATCTTCACTAACCTTAATATCTTGGAACATCCTGGCTAGTTTATTTACATAATCCGCTGGCATACCAACTTCTCTAAGCCTGTAAAAGAACAAAACCATTTCCCTGAAT